>ERZ780198.2723-NODE-2723-length-13012-cov-3.297137_pt1 | contig 13012 bp, 7 predicted proteins | sample MGYA00510979_ERZ780198 | MGnify/ENA primary metagenome ERZ780198 (study PRJEB29588, sample SAMEA2158039) | human gut metagenome | biome: human gut; feature: human-associated habitat; material: faeces | place: Denmark | collected 2008/2010 ...
GGGCTGTTGTTTCCCGTTGTGTTCGGGCAGTCGTTTGTTGCGGTCTTGCCGTTGCTCGCTATGTCGTTAAGGTGCGAAATAAGTTCTTCCGTGTCTTTCCTCTTAATTACCGTCGGGTGATTATCGTCGGTGTTGTAAAAGATTGAAATTTTGTCGTCATACAAAATAACACGGTTTGCGGGCTTTGACGTACTTATATACAAGATATCAATAACGACATTACCGCTGTGACGATAGGTTCCAATTGCGCCAATGCTGGTGTTTGAGCGGCTTGCAGAATTGCGACGGGGTTAAGCCCGTTTTCTTTTTAAATTGATTGGTAAAATATTGCGGCGTCGAGTAATTCAGTTTTTTATGTACGTCGAGAATGGTATATTTTCCCGACGAGAGCAACTGCTTGGCTTTCTCGATGCGAATATCGATGTAGTAGTCGATTATCGATTTGCCGATTTCCGATTTGAAAATGCGACAAATATGTTCCTTGCTGTAACCGAACGCGTCGGCAATCGTTTCCAGCTTGATATTCTGATAGATATACAGATGCAAAAACTCTATAATTTTTTGAGACAGCGTTGCGTCGAGCGGCATTTTTACAATTGTTTTTACTTTCGGATTGGCAGGCTCGGATTGCGTACGCAGCAGATTGATTAAGAAATATTCGCCGAGCACCTTAGTCGCCTGATCGGTAGCGAGCGGGGGGACGTCCTCGGGATTGAGGGACGGGACACTGTTTAGCCCCGCCAGCGCTAGAAGTCCTTCCTTTAATAAATTTGTAAAAAGAGTGATTTGATCGGGGTTGCGCAGGATACGGTCGGATATAGAGTGCAACGCTACGGAGTCCGATTCAAAGCCGAACACACCGACGTGCAGCGCGCCGTGATGGGGATAAATTGCGTGGAATTCAAATTGCTCGTGGATAAAAAATTCATTTTCGTGCAGCAGTAGCTTTTTATCGTGGGAGATAATGCATGCTACGCCGTCAAACACGCCGACGACTTCCCAATGCTTATGCCGCTCTCCGTTAAACTGATAAGCGGGAGAAAAGAGGTAGTCGTAAGCGGATACCAGTTTATCAATCTTTATAATCTCTTTTGGAGCGATTGTAACGAATTGTGTGATTTCCATATTGCTTTTATTATATCACAATCGATTTCATTTTGCAATAAAAATCAATATAGTGCAATATGTCATCAATATAATAAAACATACTGCCCTGTAAATGTGTTAAAATAATAGTCACAGAAACGCGTGCAAAGGTGGAGCAATAGGGCAGACGCGTCGAATCGACAAGGAAAGAGCGAATGAAAAATACAGAGACCAAAAGACTGCACAAAATGAGGAAATGGGATATCGCGTTTATCACGATTATGTTGACGATCCCGATTGCGCACTTTATCGTGTTCTATCTCGTGGTGAATGTCAATTCGTTTTTGATGGCGTTTCAATTGCCGACGGGCGCGTGGTCGATGTTTTCCTTTCAAAACGCCTGGTACAACCTGACTACGGGCGGTAGCGTCATGCAAACGGCGCTCAAAAACACGGCGATTTATTTCGTTAAGGATATGTTGATGATGCCGTTCAACCTGCTCGTCGCTTATTTATTTTGGCGAAAACTGCGGGGGTACCGCGTTTTTCAAATTCTGCTGTATATGCCGGGCATTATTAGCGGCGTGGCGATTGCCACGATGTTCTCGTCGTTTATCGCGCCTACGGGTCCGATCGGCAAAATCCTCGAATCGATGGGCGTCGACCCGATCCCGGAGTTTTTGGCAAATTCCGATTACGCGACCCGGACGATTCTGTTCTATACGATTTGGCTCGGGTGGGGCGGCAACATGTTGCTGTTCGGCGGCGCGTTAGCGCGCATTCCGATTGAAATCGTCGAATCGGCGCGCCTGGACGGCATAGGGTCGCTGAAAGAATTTATCTTTATCGTGTTCCCGTTGGTGTGGACGACCTATTCGACGCTTTTGATACTGTCGCTGACCGGCATATTCGGCGCGTCGGGACCGATTCTGCTGTTTACCAAAGGCAACCACGATACGATGACGCTCGGCTACTGGATATTCGATAAAATCAAGTACGTCGGACCGAGCGCGTACAACGAAGTGGCGGCGACAGGCATGATTCTTACGGTAATCGGCGTGCCGGTCATTATGTTCCTACGGTGGCTGATCGAAAGGATTCCGACCGTCGAGTATTAAGGAGAGAGCGCAATATGGAAATCAATCGTACGGAATACGTCGGAAAGATGCGGGCATGGTTTGGCAAATTGCGGCGGCGCCTGTTTAAGAAAAGGGAAAAAGCGGACAGGAACATTCTCAACCACCGCAGTAAAGCGGAACGCGTCGTTTTTCCCATCGTCATGTTGATATTGATTATTCACTGCCTGACTTTGATTGTGCCCGTGGCGTGGATGTTCGTGTCGGCGTTCAAAATGCCGCTCGAATTTTCGGGCGGCGACCCGTTCGCCTTTCCCGTAAAGTGGATTGCGCGCAACTTCATCGACGCATTCACCCTGCTCAACGTAGGCGATACCACCTTTTTCGGCATGGTGTTCAACAGCGTTTGGTACACGCTCATTCGCTCCGTATTGGGCGCGTTCGTCCCCGCCGTAACGGGGTACGTCATGAGCAAATACCGCTTCCCGGGGCACGGCGTCATCTTTACGACGGCAATCGTTGCCATGACGTTGCCGATTGTCGGCGCGGGGGCGTCGTACATGAAAGTCATCGCCACGCTCGGCTTGTACGACAACATTTTGTACGTCGTCGTCACGTCGCTCGGCGGGTTCGGCGGCAGTTTCTTGGTCTATTACGGGTTTTTCAAGTCGGTCAGTTGGAACTACGCCGAAGCGGCGATGATTGACGGCGCCAACCCGTTCACCATCTTTTTCCGCGTCATGTTGCCGCACGCTGTGCCGTTGATTTTAACCTACTTTATCACAGGCGCGATTGGGAATTGGAACGAGTATAACGACATGATTCTGTATATACCGTCCTATCCGACGTTGGCTTCCGGCTTGTTCGAGTATCAGGAGACCGCCGTGCGTATGGCGAACTATCCCGTGTATTTTGCGGGACTGCTGATATCCATGATCCCGACGATTGTGCTGTTCGCGCTGTGTTCGGACAAAATCATGACAAGCCTGTCGATGGGCGGATTAAAAGGTTAAATAATTTACGAATGTTAAATAATTTACGGAGGTAAATAATATATGAAGAAAATGAGTATGTTATTGGTCGCTTTCATGGCGGTACTGGCGGCGGTGCCGCTCGGCGGTTGCGCGAAAAAAATCGCCAACGACGAAAATACGCTGGAAATTTATATCGGCAATTTCGGGTACGGCTACGAGTGGTTGGACGACGTCATCGCGGCGTTTAAGGAAGAAGACTGGGTGAAGGAGACCTATCCCAATCTCAACATTCCCACACCGCAGCACAACTCGCAGGACACCTACGGCAACGACCGTATTCTGTCGGATGCGCAAGCCAACTCTACCGATTTATTCTTCGTCACCAAGAGCTCAAACGCCGGCGTCGCGTCGTCTTATAACGACGGCAGCAAGCTATTCGAGGAGTTGACCGACGTGCTGGATTCGCAGGTGCCGGGGGAAAGCAAGACTTTAAGAGAAAAGATAAATCCGTCCGTTCTCGAAAGCGAAATGATCGAGGTGGAAAAGGGCAAGCAGTCGCTGTACGGCATGCCGTGGGTGAACGGGTTGATGGGACTTTTGTACAACGAATCGGCAATCGAGCGCGCACTCGGGAGAGATTTTGTCGAACCGCGCACGACCGACGAGCTGTTATCGCTCAGTGAAGAGCTGTATCAGACGCAAAAAAACAAATCAAGCTCCGAACGGGTTGCGGTATTTAGTTTTGCGTCGGGCATTATGTATTGGAACTCCGTATTGTACGATTGGTGGGCGCAGTATGAGGGCATAGAATCGTACAACAATTTCTATAAAGGCATCGTCGTGGACAGAGGTCAAACCAAGCTTAGCGCCGACGTGTATAAGCAGCAGGGACGTTTGGAGGCACTTAAAGTTCTTGACTCGCTGATTGGCGACGGAGAGAATCCGTATCATAAGAACGACGACAATCAGGTTGTGTCGACGGGTCGCGCCTATAACGCGACGGGCGTCAATACCGATTCGTTCACGACCGTGCAAGCCAAGTTTATGCAAGGCAAGGCGTTTATGGCACCCAACGGTGATTGGTTCGGCAACGAGATGAAGAACGTTGCGGGCGGGGCGACAGACGTTATAAAATTTATGAAAACTCCCGTCATTAGCAGTCTGGCGAAGAAATGCACGACGGTGGCAACCGAGGAAAATTTGCGGACGCTGATTTCGGCGATCGACGGCAACAAGACGTACGAGCAAGTCAAAGCCGAACCCGATCTGAGCGGTCTGAGCGAAAAGGACTATAAAGCCGTCTACGAGGCGCGCCACGTATTCGCGAGGGTAGATGGGCACAATGCGTATATCCCGTCGTATGCAACGGCGAAAAATATCGCCAAGGACTTCCTGCGTTTTATGGCAACCGACAAAGCCATTGTCTGCTTTATGAAGGCGACGGGCGGTTCGGCAAGTCCATTTATTTATAACGGAGATGTGACGCAGGTCGTCGAGCTGTCCCCGCTGCACCTCACGCGACACGCGATTACAGAGGATGGATTGAATCTGCGGAACGGTACGTCGTTTCCGCTCACCTATTTCGGCGGCATGCAGGTATTCCCGCTGACGCGTGCTATCGAAGTCGTGTATACGTCGCAAAACGAAAAAGACCGCAAGAGCGCGCAGACGATTTACGACGAGAGCTACACGTTTATGACCGAGAATAACGGACGGAATTGGGATACGATTTTAACGCTTGCGGGCGTTAAGTAAAGCAATAGATAACAGGAGGCTATTTTGAAAAAGTATTTGAAACGTGCCATACGGTTGGTCTCAATCGCACTGTGCTTTGCTTTGGCGGCGGGTGCAGCGGCTTGCAAGCCGACGGCGGACCGGCAGGGCGCGACGGCGGAAAACGTCACGGTCTGGACGGAGCGCGGCACCGAAAAAGTGCGGCACGGCGTCGATTATACAGCGCGGTACAATCAAAAAACGCTGTCGTTCAAGGCGTTCCGTAACGAGTACGAGGCGGCGCAGATTATTCTTTCGCTCGCGCCGAACGAAAAGGGCTCGGTAAAATCCTACACGCTGGCATTGTCCGATTTAACGGACGGGGCGGGTAATACGCTTACCAAAGACGCGTTTACCGTCTATAATCAGAAGTACGTCAACGTGACATCCATCAAGGATCCGTTGGCGGTAACACTCCTCGGCAACACGATCGGCTATTATCCGGATGCGCTGCTACCGTACGAAACCGCCGTAGCCTACGGAGAGAATAAGGTTGAGCGTTTCGAGGGCGAGGAGGTCGCCAATCAGGGGCTGTGGATTCGCGTCAAACCGCCCAAGGCGCAGGCGGCGGGCGTCTATCACGGCAGCTTTACGCTGACCATTGACGGAATCGTGCACATCGTTCCCGTCGAGGTGACGGTGTACGACTACACGCTTGGCGATTACACGCACACCAAATCGTCGTATGCGTTTTCACTCGAAGCCGTTGCGCGTGCCGAGCACGACAGCACGGTCGAGATGATGAATACATACTACGAATTTTTGCTCGATCACAGAATTATGGCGGAGACGCTGCCCGTTTCCGATCTGGAACCGAGCGTGTTAGACGATGCGACCTTGCAATCCTTTCTCGATTGCGCCGTCAAGTACACGAACGACCCGCGTTGCACTTCGTTCAACCTACCGTTTATCCGCAGCTCGGCGTCTAATTTGAATCTGATATACAACGAGGACGGCAAACTGCAACAGATTTACGTAAACGGTTACGAGAATCCGTACAACGAGTTCTTCGGCTTGGACAACAACGGCAAGTACATCGTCGGCAGCCCCAAATCGAATCCGACCGTCAACGTAGGAAAACTGCCCGCCGAGCGTATGGTGGAAATCCCCGAGGACGATGAGCGGATCGTGCTCGCGTCGTACGGATGCTACGACGAAACGAATTACTTAAAGCTGTTGCGCGCTATGGCGAGGCGCAGTGTGGAGGAAGGTGTCGACCTCTTCCGAAAAGCGGCGACGTACTTCATCTATTTCGACGAGTTTACCTCAGTCACCGCACCGTCGGCGTCCTATTCGTTGCAGAGGGCGTACGATACGGGCGTCGCGTTAAGCAAGGAATTTGAAAGTCTCACCCTGCCGCAGGGCGTCGACGAGGAGACGTTCGCCCAAAAGAGCGGCATGTCGTTTGACGAATTTAAGAAAAAGCTTTGCGAAAGCGTCAAAAATATCCGTCACAAGTCGGTAAGTCAGTTCCAGACGGAGATGGTCGCCGAATTGGCTTGCTGGTGCCCGCAGATTAGCCAATACGGCATCGAGAGCGAGTATGAGAAATATGTTAACGCGGACGAGGGGTACGTCAATCAGGGCTATAACAGCGAGCGTTGGACGTATACCTGTATGCTGCCGCAGGTGCCGTACCCCACGTTCCATACCGAGGACGCGTTGCTGAGTGCGCGCACGTACGGCTGGATGATGTACAAAAACGATATCGTCGGGCATTTGTTCTGGGCGACGACGCTGTACAGCCAGAGCCAGACGGCGCAGAACGCCAACAAGCAAGAGCAGTTGATGAATTATTACGGGCAGGCGTTGCACTATGCGTCGAGCAACGGCGACGGTTATTTAATGTACCCCGGTCGCCCGTACGGCATTTTCGGTCCCGTCGATACGATCCGCTTGCAGGCGTTGCAGGACGGCATGGAGGACTACGATCTTTTATACGAGCTTGAAACGCTGTACCGCGAGCGCGGCGTCAAGGACGAGCAGTTCGAGCGCGTGTACGAGCAGCTATGCAAGGAGCTGTTCTCGGGAACGCAGATGCGCTATCGCGACGGCTACCTCGATTATTTCGACGAGAGCCGCGCTATGCTTGCCGATTTGTTGGCGGCGGCGAAGAACGTCGGCGTCATCGTCGAGGACGTGCAGGTTGAAAAGGGGAAAGGGACGGCAACCGTCTCCGCACCGCAGAACGTGACGATCACGGTTGACGGAGCGCAGCAGAGCGGCAGCACCGAAAACGGGCAGACGCGCTATACCATTTCCTTCACCATGGAGAAGACGAGCAACGCGCTGTCGCTGTCGGCTACGGCGGACGGAAAGACGTACGACGTCACGCTCGGACTCGGCGGGCGCGTCGTGCAGACACCTATTGCGGATATGCGCACGCTTGTCGTCGAGAACGAATGGCAGACCTACACCGCCGTAAACAGCGAGCAGCGTGACGGAGAGGATGTTCTGGCGTTTACATTCGGCGCAGTGGAAGAGGACGGACAGATGGTCGACTTCGATATCGCAAGTCTTTCCGTAACGCGCCTGTGCGCCGCGGTGTCGTTTGATATTTACTATGACGGCGACGAGCCGATTAAAATCGAGATTATCGCTCATACCGATAGCGTTGGAGCGCTCTCGGGCACGGTGTATACGGGTACGCTCGTCAAGGGCAAAAACACTTGTCGGATTCCTATATCTGCTTTTACGTTCGATACAGCCAACGCCGTCATTGCCAATTTGCGGTTTGAAATCGAGACGAATTCCGCGCTGACGCTTGCCGTTTCCGGCATTGTCGTGGAGGGATAGTTATGAAATTACGAAAATTCGCCGTTTTATTCTTGGTCTGTTTTGCCGTTCTTCCCGCATCGGCGTGCGGAAGTACGCCGTCCGAATCGGAGAAGGAGACGCAAACCGTCGTCGTCAATGCGTTTGATACGCAGACCGACTTCGACACCATGCAACTGTGCGGCTTGCTGGGGAAGAGCAGCTTAAACACCGACGCAAGGTACGTGAAGAGCGGAAAGGGCAGTATGCAGGTGACGGTTGCGTCCAAGCCGCTCGAAAACAAGGTGGGCTTTTTGTATCAGGGTATGCGGCAAGACAACATCGGGCGCACCGATTTAAGCGATTTTGCAGCCTTTGACAACATGCGTCTGCAAATTTACAACACGAGTACGGAGAGTAAACGCGTCGGCGTTCGCCTCGTATACGTGTACGATTCGGACGGCAATACCGAGAGCACGACTACTTGGTACACGCTACAACCCGAGTGGAACGCGGTCGTGTACAATATCGACCGCACCAATATCCCCGTGGGGGAATCGGGCATTCGCAAGGTGGCGGGCGTAAGCCTGTATTTCGACCGTGACGAAACGGACGCTGTGTATTATCTGGACGAATGGGTGATGCACAGAACGAAAAAGACCGTTCCCGATTTGGTGATGACGGTCGAGCCGAACGAGATTTGTTCGTTCGATAAGAAGTGGCAGGTGGAGCAGATAGAACGGTTCCAATGGATGCCCTCTTACTGTCAGCCCGACTTCACTTATAATACCGACCTACAATATACGGTAAACGGTGCGGGCGGTTCACTCAAGGTCATGCAGACGGGCGGCAACGGCGGCAATTACCCCGGATTCTTCCTCAATCGGGAATTGACTAAGGGGTTCGACTTCGGACGCTACGGAAAGTACGATTGCCTGTGTTACGACGTTTATACGCCCGAGGAGAACGGCGTAAAGGAGCTCAACGTTCTTTTGCACGTCGAAGGACGCGAGTATTTCGTCGGGAGTACCCCCTTAGTGCAGGGCGGTTGGACGCACGTGGAGTGGCGTGTAGAGGATATTGAGTCGCGGGGCAGAGTGCCCGGCGCAACCTTTGCCGACGTTCGTTACATTTCGTTTACGGCGCACGAAACGACGTATGATAGGTTATATTATCTTGACAACATCCGTATGAAAACGGACTTTTAGGAGCGGAAAATATGAGAATTCGCAGGTTTGGAAAAATCAAGTTATCGGTAGCTTTATTAACCCTCGCGTTCGCCGGGTTCGTAGCCGTCGGTTGCGGTGGGAGTACGGTGCCGCCCGTGTTCGTGTGGAGCGACGTAGAGAAAGAAATTACGGTGACGCAGGGCGCGTCTTGCACGCCCGTCTTGCCGTACGTCACCGACGAGGACGGGAACGCGGCAGAAGTTTACGTTGAGGTTACAGACGCCGACAAGGCTCTTGTCGAGCTGGAAAACGGTGCGTTTGCCGCCGACGACGCGCGCGGCTATACCATTCGCTACGTCGCCTCGCTACGAGACGCGCACAGCGAACGGCAGACGGCTGTCAAGGTCGTCGGGGCATCGGGCGGCGAAACGTCGGAGATAGCGGTGGACGCCACCTACGTCGCCCTTGTTTCCGTCGGCGACGAGGTTGCGCTACGCGGAATAGCGGGCGAGGGCGTGTCGCTCTCGTACGCCGTCACGTTCGACGGTAAGCCGGTTCCTGTGGAAAACGACAAGTATATCCCGACCGCAGTGGGCGAATACAACGTTACCGTAACGGGCACTAAGGCGGAACAGAAGGGTTACAAGCAATACACACAATATGCGCGCCGCGCAGGACGCAAAGCCGAGGTTGAGACGTTTTCGGACGATTGGCAGAAGGTTAATCGGCTACTCGGGCTTTCGGGGAAGGACGGTTGGAACGTCGTCGCCAGCGACGATACCGCGTTAAAGGGCGGCGATAAGCTGCTCGACCGCTACGGTTACGCTGCCGAATTTTTGCGTTATCGGGCGATGGGCGGCATCGATGCGAACCTCATTTTAACGCCCCGGTTCGAGCGTGATTATTACGAGAAATTAGCAAAAGACGGCTACACGACGGTGGATGTGTGGGTGTATCTCGACGCTGAAAAGGCACACGACGTCACGCTGTATTTAGACGCCAAAGAGGACACTATCTATACAAAACAAAATTTCGCCAAGCTTACGGCGAATCGCTGGAATAAGATTTCGTTAAACCTCGCCGACGATCCGTCGGATGAGGAACGCTCGTTTATTTCCGCCCACACCTATTATGCAAACGGTTCTAAGTTTATGCGAATCAAAAACACGGGTGACGCGGCGGAGGATTTCACGGTTTACGTGGCAGGCGTCTTTGCCGCCAAGCCGACCGTGTACACCTTATACGACCGCGCAAAGGAGTCGCAGAAGCCCGACTATGCCGAGATTGTCGGCTTGACGGGCGACTACACGTACAAGTTGCGCCATGAAGGCAGCGAGGTCGCTTGGGAAAATCTGCCGCTCGGGGCGATGGAGCTGACTGTAGAGGCATACAGCGGCGACGACTTCGCCGCCTATGCACCTTACCCCGTCGAGTTGGTCGATACCGCGCACGACGGAATTTATCGCGAGGTTTCGCTCGACCATGCCGAGGCAATGGAGTACGCACCTATCGAGAACGGCTTGGAAATTTTACATGCCGAGGACGCGGCGGACGGCCCGCTACACGGCAAGACGGGCGATTTTTGGCATATCTCGTACGATGGAGAGCATAAGAACGAATATCCGGGGCTGCGCGTTCGTTCGAGATTCACCCTCGACGGGCTGCAACAGTATAAGGACTACAACGTGGAGTTCGATTTCTATGCCGACGTGGCGGTGTCCGAGCCCAAGCTTGGATTGTTCTGCAAGCGCGAAGAGGGCACGTCCCATACGAGTGTGCTCGAGGCGGCGTATACGCCGAAGGTCTGGTCGCGTGCAACCGTTCCCGTTTCTGAGCTTATTAAAAATCCCTCCGTCTTTTCGGGCAAGGGACACCTCGGCACGATTTTGTTTACGGGGTGGCTAAACGGGGATCAGGTAGCGGCAGGCGGTAATATTTACGTCGGGCCGATAATGTTGGTAAAGCCGCTGTCGTATAACTGGACTGCCCAAAAGGTTACCGTAGAACAGTATGGCAGCAATCCGACGACGGTCGAAATTAACGAGACGCTGGGGCTTACGGACGAAATTCTCGAAACAATCGCCGCAAAGGGTTACAAGCTGCAATACGAGTATGCGGACAAGACGGACACGAGCATTGTTATTTCTCTCAGCGGCTCCGCAATCGATACGCAGTTCTTAATGATGGGTGACTACACGGTCACCGTGCGTGCCGTCAAAGTAGGCTCCGATGAGGTTTGGGGAACGTTCGATTTGACCGTGCAAGACACAATCAGCCATACGTCGGCTTGGCAGGATGTACGCGTCGGGGAGGGCAACAATCAGGTGGCTTATGCGGTACATTATGGCGGAATAGCCGAAAACGCGCCGGTGGCATTATCCGTTGCGGACAGTGCGCCGCAAAACGTTGTCGGGAAATATTATAAGCTCGATTTCGGATTGAACGCAGATGAACCGGGAATGTTCTTAAAGCCCGGCGTTTCAAAAGCCTACTTGCAAGCCATGGTGGATAAAGCCAAAGACGAAAGTAAAACGTTGAAGGTTGTGTTCGAGTATTACATCGAATGCGCCAAGGAAAACAGTGTAACGGTGAGTTTCTTCACATATTATGCACATTACAACAACTGGTGGACGATACGCAATCTCGTAAGAGAGGACGTTGCCGCTAATATGTGGCATACGGTTTCAGTCGATTTGGAATCTTTGATTACCGAGCAGGGCAGCGAAGGCACGAAGGGCACGTATTACAATACTTTGGAAACGATCGATAAAAATGGACAGTTCTTCCGCATGGAAAACTACGGTAAACTTCCCGGAGGTTCGGTGTATTTCAGTTGTTTAAAGATTATCGAGGAGTCCGCGCCGTTTACCGGCACCGTCACGCCAAAGGAAACTGTTAAGCTTGTCGATTTAAACAAAGGCGCGTTTGACTTGTCTACGTTATTTAGCGTTTCGGGCGAATTGGATTCTGCGTACGAGCTGGCTTACGAAATTATGCCGCACTATTTAAATAACGAGATTAAAATGCACAACGCCGGCAAAATTCACATGTTGCCCTGTGGCAATACCGTGCGCGTACAGAACGCGAAGGCGTTTACGAAGGCGGAGCTTAACAGTCTCTTCGGGTACGGGCAGTATCGCGTAAGCGTCGTCGCTATGCACAAGTACAGTGCGAACAGAATCGTGTTGAATGACAAAGGCTGCGTCGTTGACTTCTACGACAGTGCGGCGCCCGTAGAGTACATCGGCTGGAATCGGCCCGACCTCGAGCGGTTTATTATCGCGGGCGTAAAATGGGATGTGGCGATCGTCGACAATGAGGTAACGAAGGCAACGCTGAATATCGATCGAATCAATCGTTCGATTACTTTGTCGAGCTCGGAATACGATGTGAGCGTGCTCTCCGTTTTGCCGTTGCATTCGTACAAGTACTACGAAGCTTTCGATTTCACAGATATTTCGTATTCGATCGACTTAATCGGCAGCTCTGCGATTTCTGAATTGAAGTGTGACGTTTTAGCGTGTCCGACTATCGTCTACGATGGTTGGGGAGGTGTTTCGTTAAGCGATTATTGCGATAAGATAACCGCCAATACGGCGACGGTGAAAGCCGAATACACGAAGGTAGCGAAGACGCAGTTGAGCTCCACAGGGTCGACGTTCGCCCAACCGCCGATTGCGAATAATGGCAACGATTTGGCGAACCAAGGATTGTTATGGAGACTGATTCTTAGAGGCGAGGCAAATCGACTTACCTCGATTAAGATTTCCGGTTTTACGGTGAACAAGTAAAAGGAGAAACATGAAAAGGCAGGGAATAAGAGCATTATATTTGGCAATGGCGTTCGTGTTGGCGTTTCTCGCCTCTGCGTTCGTTGGGTGTGCATCGGGCGAAAGCAAGTACAATATCGTATGCCGCGCGAGCGAGGGCGGTACGCTCGTATCCGACGTGTCGAGTGTGGAGCTCGGCGGGTACGTCACCGTAACGGTGACTGCGCAGGAGGGATACGTTCTGGGCGCACTCACCGTAAACGGCGGTAAGGTCTCTACGTTTGCCTCGGTGGACGAGAACGGGGTACGGCACGACGTATGGCGCTCGCGCGAGGTTCTTCGCGACTACACGGTAGATGCGACGTTCATAAAGAGCGAGGTGACGATAAAATTTGCAGCGGGCGAAGGCG
>ERZ780198.2725-NODE-2725-length-12997-cov-68.385875_pt1 | contig 12997 bp, 17 predicted proteins | sample MGYA00510979_ERZ780198 | MGnify/ENA primary metagenome ERZ780198 (study PRJEB29588, sample SAMEA2158039) | human gut metagenome | biome: human gut; feature: human-associated habitat; material: faeces | place: Denmark | collected 2008/2010 ...
ACGGACAGATTGTACGCCGTATACGGACACGGGATTGCGTTCAATTATTGAACGATAAAAGAAATATGGACACTTGCGCGCTATGGGTGTATAATAGAGAATATAAATTAGAAAGTGAGGTTTTACCATGAACAATGCTAAGTTTTTAGTCACTAATTTTACAGAGCGCTTACGCGGTCGATTAGATAGCGCTTTCATCAAGGACAATGTTATAGTTAAATATAACGACTTCATGCAGTCTATTGATATAATGCTTTATCGCGTTGAGGGCAAAGTCGTTTTTAGGTATGATTGCCCCGTTAAAGATATTGTGTATAATGATAGCGGAAGAGTTAGTGATTTATTAGAGCGCTTAACCTGCTACTGTATTAATGACTATAAAGAATTATTAGCTTGTGAAGCAATTAGGGGGAGGGTGAAAGAATGTTAAGCATAAATGAAATCACGGCCTTGCGCCGCGCCGCTTCCAAGGGTGACGCGGAAGCTTATAAAACCTTACTGGCAGAAAATGCGCGCCTTGCCAAGCGCGCTAATACCCGTATGGTTGCGCTTGAAAAGGCGGGGCTTGCTTACTATGCCTACGAGCGCGCGGCGGGTTATCTTGCTTCCGAATACGGCGCTAACCGCTTTACCACAAGCAAAAAGAAGCTCGCAGACCCTTACGACCTTGCACAAAACATATTGGAAGAACGGACTTTTTTGCGCGCGGAAACGTCAACAATATCGGGACAAAAGCGCGTTCGTGCGGCACGTATGCAGGCTTTTGCAAATATTGGCGTTTCTCTTCCGCAGGGCAGAGAGGACGATTTTTTAAGGTTTCTCGGCTCTGACACCGTGCAAGCGGCATTAAGTGCCGTTGGGCGTAAAACTGCTATATCGGGGGAATTGGTGGAGAAACTGGCGGGCGCGTATGACAGCGCCGCGGAAAAAGCAGGCGTTAAACGCTATATAGTCAATCTATTAAATAAGTTTGCGAGTGGTGATATAGCGTATAATGAAGTAACCGACTATTTGGAAAGGAAATCATAATGGAACAGATTTACATAAACACGCAAGCGGGAAAGCGCTTAGAAACTGTATACAATATCAACGATTTTCCATACAGTTTTACAAACTATGATTTTGAGATTGTCCGCAAAGCGCGGAAAGGGTCTTACTACAACATTGACGCGGCTTTCGATATTGAAGCAACTACTATTCAAGGGAAAGAAAAGCCAGTTGCATTTATGTATCAGTGGCAGTTTTGCTTACATGATAACGTGTGCTTTGGGCGCACTTGGGACGAGTTCAAAACATTTATCGAACGATTACGCAAGGGCTTTCAGTTATCTGACGGCGTGCGCTTAGTCGTTTATGTACATAACCTTGCTTATGAGTTCCAGTTTTTCCGCAACTTTTTTGAGATACAGAATATCTTTGCAACAGACCCGCGAAAAGTTATTTCCGTGCAGATAAGCGGCATAGAGTTCAGATGTTCTTACAAGCTCTCTAATATGTCTTTAGAAAAATTTTGCTCGTCCTCGAAAGGGTGTATCTATTGGAAAAAGGACGGCGGCTCGTTCAACTACGAGAAGCTGCGAACGCCCTCAACGCCGCTTACGGACATGGAAAAGGAATATTGCTATTGTGACGTGCGCGGATTGTGCGAGTGCATACGCGCTCTCATGGTGGAAGATACTCTTGCAACTATCCCTTTAACGTCTACTGGCTATGTTCGCAGAGAAGCACGCCACGCCGTGAAAGAAAATCCCGCTAACCATGAAAAGCTGAAGAGTTTATGTATTGATGAGAATAAATATATATTATTGCGTACCGCCCGACGCGGCGGCAATACGCACGCTTTGGCGCTATATTCCAACGAGGTGATAGAGGGCGTAAAAAGCAAAGATAAGAAGTCAAGTTATCCCGCTTCTATGCTTCTTTATGACTACCCCATGTCGCCCTTTTTGCAGATAAAGGGGCAGAAAGAGTTCTACAAAAGACTTGTCGCGGCTAATATGGCTATGTTAATAGACGTTACTTTTCGCGGCTTAGCAATTAAAAATATGCGAACAATTCCATATATCGCGCGCGCAAAATGCACCCAGTTAGAGTGCCGCGGTGCGCTGTTTGACAATGGACGAATTATACGTGCAAGCTCCTGCCGTATGGTATGCACTGACGTGGATTTCCGTATCATAGTCGAGCAGTACACGGCGGACGATATAGAAATAAATGAGTGCTATATATCAGAATATGCCCCGTTGCCGAAAGAGTTTCGCGAGTGCGTCCGTGCTATGTTCATAGAAAAAGAGAAGCTACGGGACGGCGACCCGTATTTATATGCAAAATTCAAAAATAAAATAAATGCTCTTTTTGGCATGATGCTGACGGATATATGCCACCCGCGTATTGAATACAATCCAAACGGACAGACAGAGGACATAGACGGGGAGAACGGTCTTTTTGAATGTGAAGTAGGAGATATAGAGGAAGAATTGCGACAGTACTATAAATCGCGCAATAGCTTTCTCGCTTATCAGTGGGGCGTATGGGTAACAGCACACAGCCGAGCCGCATTGCAGGACGGCTTGAACGCCGTCGAGCGCGACGGCCTTTACACGGACACTGATAGCGTTAAGTATATAGGCGACCACGACGCGGACTTTGAGCGCCTTAATCATTCAATAATTAAACTTGCAGAAAAGCGCGACGTTCCCGCCTATATCGACACGCCAAAAGGACGCGTATATCTTGGAACGTGGGAGAACGACGGCGAGTATGCGCGTTTCAAAACTTGCGGTGCAAAGAAATACGCCTACGAGGACAAAAAGGGCTTGCATATCACGGTGGCAGGACTTAATAAGGAAAGCGGCGCGGAATACATCAAGCAGCAGGGCGGCATTGACGCGTTTAACATTGGCACTGTATTTCCCGAAAAGTGGGCGAAAAGAACCGTATCATATTTCAACGACGAGAAAAAGCCCTATATTTTGACCGTAACCAACGAGCGCGGGGAACGGGAAAAGATATTGACGGGAAGCAATATAGCGATTGTACCCACGACCTATACTCTTGGTATCACAGAAGAATATGCAGACTTGATAGATTACGCGCGGGCATTTCGTGACTGAAAAATTTTTTGAAAAAATTCAAAAAAATGTGTTGACTTTTACCATTAAAAGGTGTATTCTATAAGAGAAGTAAGGAACAGCACTTCATACAATGCAACTTTAAGAAAGAGAGGACTAAGACAATGAGTAAAGAAATCACAACTACTAAGTTAACCTTAACGACCGAACAGCGCGAAAGCGCTATTAAGAGAATACAGAAAGGACTTGCAGGCGTTGAGCGCGGCTATATCAATATAGCCGCTGACGTGGCAAAACTGGCAGACGCCGCCGCTTATACCGAAGTAGGTTATAAAAACATTTATGACATGTGCGACGTTCTTTTCGGCATGAGCCGCGGCACTGTTTCCAATTTGCGCTCGATTGTAAAACGCTTCTTTGACAGCAACTATAAGATGCTTCCCGAATATAAGGACTTCTCTGTTACCGCCTTGCTTGCTATGAAAGACCTTACAGACGAAGAAATACAGTTACTCGAGCTCACACCCGAAATGAGCAATAAAGAGTTGCGCGAGATTATCGCAAGTTTGAACGCCGAGAGCGCACCTGCTATTGAGGACAGCGAAGCAGAGAGCGGAACAGACAGCGAAGCAGAGAGCGAAGCAGACAGCGAAGAAGCCGCACCCGACAGAGAGCCGAAGCGCTTGCAGTTATTTTGGAACTCCGAAACTGATGCCGACGGAAATAAGCTGATTAAGGCAATGCAGGAAGCAAAAGCAATGAACTATGACTTTGTAGAGGTCACGGTATTATAAAAAATAAGCGGCGCGCGGGCGTTCAATAATTGAACGCGCCGCAAGCGTCAAGCAAGCGCCGCTTGCCAGTGTTTCACGTGAAACATTGAGTAAACAAAACAAAGAGAGGTAGTAACATGAAAAACATTAACAACGCAATCAACTTCACAAAAAAGGACGTTTTCAACGCAAACAACGGCAAGGCAATTAAAGACCTTGTAGGCGAAAAGCTAACCGTTACTGGTATTGCTTTTGGCACTGACGTGATGCAGGAAACGGGCGAAGAACGGGAAATGGTCGCAATCAAGACCGACAAGGGTATTGTCACAAGTGTGTCAGATACCGTAAAGAAATCACTTCTTGACCTTGCACCTATCATTGAAGAAGACGGTAAAGCAACCGTCACACCCGAAGTGCGCACAAGTGCAAAAGGGCGTGATTTTATCGTTCTTATCCTCGAATAATGGCGGGGGAGAAAAAACCTTTTTTCTTTGATGTCCGCGGGCGTAGCGTTCAACCGTTCCAATTTTTTATCGGCGGGCGCGGGATAGGTAAAACCTATTCAGCGCTTGACGCCGTGCGAGAGGGCAGTTTTAAGGACGCGGACGGGTCAACTTTCAAGATAGATAAAGTTATGTTTTTGCGCCGTTCCGAAACCGACATAACAAAAGCGGCAGAAAGCAACCCGTTCAAGAAGCTAAACAGCGACAAGGGCGACGCGATACAATGTGACTTTGTAAAGCGCTTGGGCTTTGGGCATATATGGCGCGACAACGGAGAAGAACGGCAGGAGATAGGTTACACGGCGGCGCTTTCCACTTTTGCAGGCGTCCGCGGTACGGACTTTTCAGACGTCAATCTGATAATCTTTGATGAGTTTATTCCCGAAAAGACTGCACGTCCTATCAAGGCAGAGGGGGAAGCAATGCTTCACTTGATAGAGACTATTAACCGCAACCGAGAACTTGTAGGAGTGCCGCCCGTGCGGGTGCTTTTTCTCGCAAACAGTATTACGCTTAAAAGTCCGATACTGTTTACATTAAACCTTGTGCAGGTAGTTGCTAATATGATAGGCAAGGGGCAACACAAATACACGGACAAGAGGCGTTGTCTTTATATCGAAGTAGTGGATAAAGACAGCATAGGCGTAAGCGGTGCAAAGTCGGAAACAGCGCTCTACAAACTGGCACGTAATACAGACTTTGAAAGGCAGGCGCTTGGAAATGAGTTTACAGGCGACAGCTTGCACCTTGTCCGAAAGGTAAACCTTTCAGAATATAAACCCTTTCTTGTTTTTGGCGGGTGTACGATTTATACACACAAAAGCAATGGTTTATGGTATGCCGCTATGCGGTTAGACACCGCGCCGTTACATTTCCAAGAATATGAAAACGAAAAGTTTCGGATGTTTTTCGGTGCGCGTTTTCGCTTAATTCTTAGCGGCGGCATACTGATTTTTGACAATATCAATACAAAAATGTATTTAGAAACGGCCTTATTATAAGGGCGGTGACTACTGCAAAAAGTAGGCGCGCAGGGCTGACCGCGGAAGCGGGGCGCGTGACTTAGCCAGTCTAACCGCTCACCTTTTAGCAATGTAATTATGTTTCACGTGAAACATTTTTTGGGTTCAATAATTGAACAGAAAGCGAGGTTGTAACATGGCAGACGAACAGAACACAGAGAATCAGGAAGAACAGAACAGCGGCCAGGAGCAGAACGACACCGCCGCAGAAATGGCGGCACTGAAAGAGCTGTTAGAAGACACAAACAAAAGCATAGCGTCACTTAAAAAAGACAACGAAGAATTAAAGAAGCTAAATTTTAAGTTAGCAATGCAGGCAGAGCGCTCGGAAGTACAGCAAAAGAGCGTAGAGGACTGCTTGCATGAGTGCTTTATGCCTACTATGAAAAAGTAGGGGAAAGGAAGAAAAAAATGCAAACTAATCAGATTTACGGGCTTATTAACAGCCTTGCACAGCAGAGTATGGGAGAAAGCGCTATCACTGTTACAGATACAGCGTCGCTTGTATCTCTCGGCAATGCAGTCTTATCCAGTAACACAAACACAGACGCGTTTACGAATGTCCTTGTGCAGAGAATTGCGCGGACTATCGTATCATATCGTGCCTATAGCAATCAGTTAGGCAACCTAGCAAAAAGCAATATTGAGTGGGGAGCTATCGTGCAGAAGTTGAAAGTGGCAATGCCGAAAGCGACAGAGGACGAAACCTACAACCTTGTAGACGGTCAAAGCGTTGATATGTTTAAGGTATCGAAGCCGACGACAAAGCAGAAATTCTTTGTAAAGCGTACGCCTTACAACTTCTTTGTAACTTTTCAGCGCGTAGCAATTCGCGAAGCATTTACAAGCGTTGACGCTTTCGGGGCATGGGTTTCCGCGGTATATGGAGAAGTGCAGAATAAGTTGGAGCTTTCAAGCGAGAACGAGGGGCGCGCCGCAATGGCTAACATGGCGGGGCAGGTTTACAATGCCGCAAAGCCCGCGCAGGTGGTGAAGTTAATTACACTTTATAAAGCAGAAACGGGAAAGACCGTTACCCGTGCCAACTACAAAAGCGACTCCGATTTTATGCGCTTTTGCATGCGCAGGTGGAAAGAGGACAGCAAAAACATGCGTTCTATGTCAACTTCCTACAACGCAGAGGGCGAAGAAAGACACACGCCCGAAGAATTGCAGAAGTTTGCTTGTCTTAACTCTTTCATGGTCGCAATGGAAACTAATGTTTACTATTCGGCGTTCCATGACGAATACTTAAAGAAAGTGGTTAACTTAGAGATACCATATTGGCAGGCAGAGCAGACAAGGGACGCTATCTCTGTTAAGATTGAGGACGGAACAGAAGAAAGCGGCACAAAAGAAGTGCAGATTAACGGGCTTGTTGCTATGATGTTTGATACTGACGCGCTCGGCACGTTCAAAGAAGAAGTGGAAACATTGAACACGCCTATTAACGCGGCGGCAAGGTATTGGAATACATATTGGCATGCCGAAAAGTTATGGTTTAACGACTTGTCTGAGAACTGTATTATTTACACCCTTGAATAATGCTTTCCCAAAGCGCTTGAAACATTAACAGTTCAATAATTGAACGGAAAGGCGGTTGCAATGGTTGATATAACCTTTTACACGTTTGAAAAAAGAAGAAACAGTACAAAGCAACCGCCCGCAGATGCGGGAACGGTTGTGAAGTGCGACTTCAAAAGCCAAGTGCAGGTAGATGCGCCAATTTTTATGATTGAATGGGAGAGTGTGCCACAGTGGAATTATTGCAAAATGTTCAATAATTTTTACTACATCACCGATATTACAATAGTACGCGATAAGTTGTACTTGGTGCGGTGTGTTTTGGACGAACTGGCGACTGCTAAAACTGACATTGGAAACACGGAAGCGTTTATTCTGTATTCAGCGAGTAAATACACAAAACTCGCGCAGGACAACCGTTTATGTATTCTTCCATATGGGGACTGGAGCGAGCGAAAAATCACTTTTTATCCGCCGTTATCTTTGATTGGTACTTTCGTATTGTCGGCAGTGGGTAAGGGAGAGAAAGCATATAACTTTACCACTGGCATGTGCCGCTCTTACTTCATGGACTATACGCAGATGCAGGCATTTGTAAACAACTTTACTTCTACCGAAGTATGGACAACGTTAAAGCAGTATTTTACCAATCCCGTAGACGCAATAGCTGATATGTACTGGCTACCCGTTCCAGTCGATACGCTTACAGACACAATCGTTACAACGGTTAAGTTAGGAGAGTATGACACGGGAGTAAATGCTAAGTGCTTAAAAAATCCGTTAATGACGTCAAGAGCAATAGGAAAAAATTTGACTATTCCTTGGAAGTATGACGATTTTCGCAGATGTTCCGAATGGTCGCGACTGCTTATGTTTCACCCGCTTATAGGGTTGACAGAGTTAAACGCAACGGAGTGGATTTTAGAGGATAGCATAAATTGCGACACGTATATTGATTTTATCAGCGGCGCAGTAACAGTGGAGTTAAAAAGCGACATAGGAAGCGACGCGGGGCGCGTGAAACATCAAATTTTAAGCGGAAATTGTCGTGTTAATCTCCCTTACGGCAGAACAGACAGCCGTATAGGACAACTTATAGGCTCTCTCGGAAATATTGGCAATGCGCAACTATCCATTGCGACGGGCAACGCGACGGGAGCTGTTGGCAACCTTGCAGGCGCTCTTACACAGTTTGCAAAGCCGATTGGAAGCAGTGTAAACGGGTCTTTTAGTGGCTCATATATACCCGTCATAGCTGATACAAATATCCATATGTATGTATACAGCTATGAGGGCACGACAGAGCCCGAAGCAATAGCGACTATCATGGGACGCCCATTTTTTCAAGTCGATAAGATAGGCAATCATAGCGGATTTATACAGACGCAAGACGCAAGTGTGAGCGCTTCCTTTGACGCGCCAATTATTGACCGTATTAACGCGGCACTGAATGGGGGTATATTCTATGAGTAAAAAAGACAAAAGCCGCTCTTGGTGGCAGGCAATCAAAGAAGCGTGCGGCGTAAGGCCTACTGATGTGAACGGGCAGGACACCTTGCGGACACAGTTCTATTTTTCAGAGCTGTTGGAGCTTGTGAAAGGGCGCTTCAAGATTGACTGCCCCGACGAATGGGACAAAGATTTCATTCTTAACCAATTAATTTTAGCAGGCTTCTTTGGTGTGACTGATACACCGCTTGGCGTCGTTCCCTGCATATGCGCGCCGAAAGGTCTTAATATTTTTCAGCGCCCAAATAGTTTTACAATCAGCGGTGCGGAACTTGTAAGCGCTATCGCGGGAAGTGACTTAGAGAGAACGCTCGGCGTTGACGGGGCACTTGTATATCTACGGAGTAGCGGATATTCTTTTCAAACACTCGTGCCGCTCTTGCAAGTATACGCGGAGAAGTTGGCAACGTGTGACGCGTCCATAGATGTTTCCTTAATAAACAGCCGTGTTGCTTATGTATTCGAGGTGGCAGACGGGAAGCAGGCAGAGGACGCCAAAAAGTTATATGGGAAGATTTCAAGCGGTGAGCCCGCGGTATTTATGCGCTCTAACACTAATCCTGCCGTTGCACTCTCCACAGATAGTGGCTTCAACTTCCACATAAACAATGTGAAAAATGCCTTTATTGCGGGAGAAGTGCAGGACGTAAAGCGGACGATTTACAACGAATTTTTGACACGCATAGGACTTAATAACGCCAACACAGACAAGAGAGAACGATTGAATAGCGACGAAGTGAACGCGAATAATGACGAGATAAAAGCGGCGGTAAGCTATTGGAAGAAAAATCTTGAGAAATGCTGTAAGGAAGTAAATAGGCTTTTTCCCGATATTACTTTTAATATCACCATTGAGGAGAGTGAAAGCGGTTCAATTATTGAACGCGGAGAGGAGAGGAGAGAAAGTGAAGTTAATTGACCTTTGCGAGATTTACGCGATAAACAGCGGCGCAGGAAGTAACTATAACGCAATCTTTGCGGATATAGAACTGGACAGCCGCTTGCAGATTAGCGACTTTTGCAACCTGCTGTTTCAGCGCTACGGCAACGCTGAGCCCGCTTACAACACTACCAACGTGTTTAAGCTCTTTTCAGATGCTTGGTTTAAGAGAAACGCCGACACGATACAACGTATACTTGACGCGTTGGAACTGGATTACAATCCTATTGAAAACTACGACAGACATGAAAAAATCACAAGAGCGCAGGACACGGGCGGGACGGTTACTGGAACGGGACACGCAACTGACGACTTAAGCGCGTTCAATAGCGGCGCTTATGTGAAAAACACACAAGCGGAGAACAGCAACGAAACGAAAAGTATAGGAACGGAGAACGAAACAACAACGAATGAAACACACGGAAACATAGGTGTCACGACGTCCCAACAGATGCTAACAAGTGAGATTGAATTGCGGCGCTACAATCTGCTCGAGTGGATAGTGGATAAGTACAGCGGAGAGCTTTTGAGCTCGGTTTATTAGAGAGGAGTTGAGAACATGGCATACGGGGCTTTTGAGTTTCCAAACGCGTCTTTTTATGACAGCGACTTACGGGAACTATTGGCAATGTATAAAAAGTTAGTATCCGAATATGACAGCATTTTATCAACAGTCGAAGCATTAAACAAAAAAGTTAATGATTTATACAACTATGTTGATGCGGAGATTGCGGAAGCGGTAAAAGCCGCACTCGCGGAAGTCAATGCTAAGATTGTAGCTATCAATGAAAAGATAGCAACGATTAACGGTATTCTTACCGCACATGAAGAAAAGATAAACAACTTAAAGCAGTACACCGACACGCGCTTTACCGAGGAAAGAAACATCACAGATAGCACGATTGAGCAGACACGGAAAGAGATTGAAGCGGATATACGAAAGTTAACCGTTGAATTTTCCGCGGACTTGTTGAAGTTGTGGGAGTATGTGCAGGACTTATCTTTTACTCTCCCGCCTATTTATAATCCCGTAACGGGGAGATATGAAGCGATACCAAAAGCGGTAGATGACATATGGAACGCCGTGCGCGTTCATGCTTTGACGGTTGCGCGGTATAGCGCGGACGCGTTGACGGTAGACGAATATAAGGCGCTCATGCTTACGGCAACAGAGTACGCAGTAAAGGGACGTTCAATTATTGAACTGCCCGAAGCGCTCAACCGTTTGGCAGGTAACTGGACAACGGTAAATAATGCAATAGCGAGCGCGGGCCAAGTGGGTGCAGTAAACAGTTTGAGCGCCGCGGAGTATGCCGCCTTGAACTTAACCGCAGACGCGTACAGCGCGGAAAAGTTATCAGTTTCACAATATGATTTTAACGGCGTATAAGCCGTAAAAGAAAGGAGATAAACATATATGTTTACTAACAAAACTAAAAACTACAACTTGCCGCAGTATCTCGGCACGGATAAGGCAGAATGGCTTGACAACAACGCCGCTTTTGCTACGATTGATACAGCACTGAAAGAAGCGGCACTTAACGCAGAAAGTGCGGGAAGCAATGCCACCAACGCCGCGACAGTGGCGGCGCAGGCACAGAGCGCCGCAGACAACGCGCAGGCTACTGCTACAAGAGCGCAGTCTACCGCAGACACAAACGCAAGCAATATAGCGGGTCTTAATACACGCGTGGCGCAGGTGGAAACGGGAGTTGCAAACAATAGTAGAGCGCTCGGCGGTTTTTCCTTTGTGGCATTAACACAGACACAATATGATGCGCTTGAAACAAAAGACCCGAATACGGTCTACTTAGTAAAGGCAGGTGTATAACATGGGAGTTAAAGTTGGAGCAAGTGAAGTGGGCGTATACTTAGGCGCGGAGAAGTTAGCAGGACTTGACGGCGTAGTGACATTAGCACCGTTTCAGCATAACAAGAGAACTAACACTTACAGTTATTTATACTTTGATTGCGGAGAGGGTGCTACTTTGCATATATCGGGCGTTACTCTTGGTAGCGGCTCAGAGTTACATGTAAGAGTAGGTGACGACTTGACCTTTGACGACGCTAATGAAAACACTTTAACGGGCTTAGCTCTTGGAAATATCGCAAGCGGTGAAGAAAAAGATTTCGCTGTGTCGGGGCATAGATATGCTTCCATTCAGTATATCAACACAAGCGGAACGGCACAGAGATATGGTGCAAGCGGAAGTTGCACTATTAGCGGAGCGCAGGCAGTAAAGGCGCAGTAAGGAGTAGTCATGAATGATATTTTAACTATGGTATCTACCGTGGGTTTCCCCACGGTAGCATGTATCGGTATTGCGTGGTTTTGCAAGTATACAAACGACAACTACCGCGAGGACTTAAAGGAAGCAAACATCGAACACAAAGCGGAAATGAATAAAATAACGGAAGCCTTAAACAATAACACGATAGCACTTACAAAGTTGTGCGAGCGTATGGAGAAAGGAGAAGACAAAGATGCTTGAGGGGTACGACATTTCACACCATCAACGAAACTCGACAGTTGCAGAATTGCACGAAGATGCGGATTTCTTTATATGCAAGGCGACAGAAGGCGCGACTTACAAAGACCCTAAGTTTTTAACACATATCAACGAAGCGCTTTCCTATGGAAAGTTAATAGGAGCTTATCACTTTGCACGCCCCGAAAAACGACCGACAACAGAGGGCGCGAAAGTTGAAGCCGCTAATTTTGTTAGAACGGTAAGCCCTTTTATTGGTAAATGCTTGTTCGCGCTTGACTGGGAAATGACTGCATGGAACTATGACTTGTCATGGGCGCGTGCGTGGCTCGATGAGGTTTACCGACTTACGGGAGTAAGACCCGTGATGTATTGTCACATCAATAAAACAAACAGATGCGAGGAGATTGTAAGCGGCAACTATGGCTTGTGGGTAGTGTATTGGGGCAAGAATAGCGGCGCGGAGATTGAGCTTCCTAAAGAAAAAATTGCGACTTGGCGGACTTGGGCGCTTTGGCAGTGGACGAGTAAACCGCTTGACCGTGATAAATTTAACGGAAATGTTGAGCAGTGGAAGAAGTATTGCGCGAGCGACTTGAAAGAGAATGACGAGGGAGCAGAAGAACACTTTTGCGGATGCGAGTTTTGCAAGGACTTTGAGAAGTTCGCAGAGGAACACGGGTACAAGAAAACAGAATAATGTTTCACTTGAACATTAAGACAAAATAAAGACCTACACGGTAAAGTGTAGGTCTTTCTTTTAGGTTATAATTAAATTCTAAACATATCAACGTGGCTATTGCAGAAAGTTGCTGTTTCTCCGTTCTCTAATGTTATAATTAAATACTCATTGTATTCGTCCCTGCTATTCTCGTCTGTATCAAGTCCTATCTCTGTTGCTATGTCTCCCGTTACTACCTCATAACCTCTTATTCTGTTATACTTAACCTCTGCTACTTCCTCGCTACTTACTTCATACTTAACTCCGTTGTAAATCTTAACTTTAACATTTATCATATTATTTACCTTTCCTTTCTTTATCTGATATAGTAAGTATACACCTTGACGAAGAATAATGCAAGCAAAAGTTCAATAATTGAACTACGAATATTCGTTCAATAATTGAACGCAATCCCGTGTCCGTATACGGCGTACAATCTGTCCGT
>ERZ780198.2741-NODE-2741-length-12932-cov-3.092568_pt1 | contig 12932 bp, 18 predicted proteins | sample MGYA00510979_ERZ780198 | MGnify/ENA primary metagenome ERZ780198 (study PRJEB29588, sample SAMEA2158039) | human gut metagenome | biome: human gut; feature: human-associated habitat; material: faeces | place: Denmark | collected 2008/2010 ...
CTGGAATGCTTTACGCCATGAAGATGAAGATTATACTGTATTTAAAAATTCCAAGATTGTTGATGAAACATCTTTTGATGGATATATTGCACCCTACGCAGAAACACCTTTAGATCAAGAATTAACTGGACAATCCGTTTATGAAGACTTGTTAAATAGTGCCAATGAATATGTATATATTATGACACCATATTTGATTATTGATTCTGAAATGATCAACACGTTAATTCATACCGCAAAAAAAGGTGTCGATGTACGAATTATTATGCCAGGTATTGCGGATAAGCAAATCATACATGATATGGGCACAACTTATTATGCACAACTTATTCAAGGTGGTGTTAAAATTTATGAATATGAGCCGGGATTTGTCCACTCTAAAGTCTTTGTATGTGATGATACATATGCCACAGTAGGAACAATCAATTTGGATTATCGTTCACTATATCTACATTTTGAAAATGGTACTTTATTATATAAGTCAAAAAAGATTTTGGATGTGAAACAAAACTTTATGGATACATTGTCAAAATGTAAAGAAATTCAAATTGAAGATACCCATGTTAATATTGTCAAAGGATTGTTCTTAAGCATTATTCGAATCTTTTCACCATTATTATAGAAAAATGCAAGGTTAAATCCTTGCATTTTTAGTAGAATTAAAATAATGATTTTACACAGCCATACATTCCAGCATCATTTTCAAGTTTAGCTAAAACGACAGGTGTATTTTCACATGCATGGAATGCATACTCTTTAAAGAATGTGCTAATTCTTGAAGTTAAGATATCTCCAGCTTTAGAAACGCCACCACCAATCACAATGATTTCTGGATCAATTACACAACATACTTGTGCAAGTGATTTAGCTAAGATTTTACAAGTTAGATTGACAACTTCATTGGCGATTTCATCCCCATTTTTAGCTTCATCATAAATATTCTTGGCTTCTAAAGATGCATAGTTTCGTAAACTCGAACTACGAATATCTTTTTCTAATGTTTTCTTAGCTTGTGTAACAATTCCAGTAGCTGATACATATTGTTCTAAACATCCATGGTTACCACAGTTACATGCGATTGGTTCATCATCCTTTACAAGCATATGACCAATTTCCCCACCTGCACCATGAATTCCGGAAACGATTTTTCCATCTAAAACACAACCGCCTCCAACACCAGTTCCAAGTGTAACCATCAATACGTCCTGGTATCCTTTTCCTGCCCCTTGCCACATTTCTCCAAGGGCTGCTACATTGGCATCATTTCCTACTTTTACACGAAAGCCAGAAATTTCATTAAATTCCTTTTCGACATTGAATGCGTTCCAACCTAAGTTTACACATCCATTCACAACACCGTTTTTATTTACAGGTCCTGGCACACCTAAACCTACACCTAAAACATCCATCTTATCAATGCTTTTTTCCTTGATAGTACTATGAATAAAATCAGCAATTTCTTTAAGAATATGCTTTCCATTATCAGTTTTATTTGTAGGAATCTCCCATTTTTCAATTAAATCCCCATCTACAGAAAATAAACCAATCTTAATGGTAGTACCACCAATATCAACTCCAAATCCATATTTCATATTATGTAATCTCCTTTAATAATAGCTTATTAAAATTCTCAATAAGAATCAATCACTTTCATATACTTGTTTGATTAAATCATCGACAATTAATTTTGTATATCTTTTACATCCATATGGAGTGCCTTCACATAATGCATAATCACCAGAATATTTAATGACTTTACCACTTTTTAGATGTAAAGTATATCGGCTACTACACGCACCACTTAGTAATGGTTTATATGTTTTTTCACTGCCTAAATTTATTCTCATTTCATTAAAAAAGTCATAAAACTCTGGTTTAGACAAGTGATAAACTTTATCATTTACTTGCACTGTTCCATTCATACATATTGATATATTATTTCTTTCAATGAGTGGACCCAAAACACCATCATATCCTTCAAAAATACAATCCAGTTGTACAATTTCTTCATTTGTCAAATCACAAAACCATGCTGGTTCATTAAAATAAAGTGGTTTATGAAGAAGAAAGTCCATATCCAATCCATCTTCAAACTCAACATCTGCTCGCACAAAAATTTCATTTGTGTCTGGATCAACCTTTTTTTCACAGAATGAATAAACTTCAGGAATATATACATTCCCTTCTTCATCGTAGAAATCATTGATTGTATGATGAGATTTGGCATACGAAAAAAATGAAGTTACATAAGACTTGTATAAGGATCCATCATAATTCGATTTATGAGAAATTGATTTTTCTAAAGTTAAATATGTTTTCATAACTAAACATTAACACAATAAAAAGGCTGTTTCTAGCCTTTTAAAGTTGATCATTAAATTTATAGCCAATGCCCTAAATCGTTAATATATATTGAGGTTCATCTGGGTTATGATTTTCTTTCTTGGTTTACGAATAAAAGCCATGATATTGGAATCATCAAGGACCATACAGCCTTTTAGATCTATTCCTTCGTAAAAACTTCACCTCTATTTTGTGCAAGAAAATAAAGAATATCGAACTCTTTCAGTGTTAAACAATACCTAGTATCACCTCTAAAAGAATGACACTAATCACAATAAAAGCTACAAAGGCTGGCCTTTTATAAAATGGAACATTTGAATAATCCATGACATTTGATAATTTTGACATGCCATACTTTCCTAAATACATATAAATAGGATCTCTAAAATTCTTAATATATTTTAATTTACGAGATAAAAAGATGTCTTCTAATCTTCTACAAAACAATTCATCCTCTAAATACGGCATGATTTTAGAGTCTGTAAAAACTTGTACGATCTCTTTAGAACCAATCTTTTTAGGCAAACTTTTTTCAATCGAATTTAATATATCTTGATAAACAATTACATCCTTTTCATTCTGAATAAATAATGTCGTTATTTTAGGAATGGGTGGAGGAACTATTGTATCTTCTTTAATTGAAATGGGTTGTGTTTTAATATCTTGTTTACTTTCTATATTTTGTTCGTATGAAACAGATTCTATTTCTTGATCTGAATGTAGACAGTGTTGATAAGCCGCTTGAATCTGTTTAAATTTCTCTGGATTTTCTTCAGGATGATATTGTTTTAAAAGTTTGGCATATGCCCTTTTAATTGTCTTTTTATCACTTGTAGGCTCAATCCCTAATATTTCCCACGCATTCATGCCAAATACCCTCCTTCTTCATCCTCTTCTTGAGTAAAGATATCTAATTGATCTACATTTTGACTTTCTTCTATCTGATCTAAAATTCGTGAAACCTGATTAATAAGACGTTTTCTTTTTTGAATATTGTTGATCAAACTTTCCATATCTTTTGTGAATTCAGTATGAAGTTTCATCAAATAATCCTGTGTTTCTTCATCTACTTCCTGATAAATTCTTTCAATACGAGCAAGCAGGGCATCCACTTCATTATTTTGATATAAACCTAAAGATACTTCTTTGATAGAGTCTAAACGAACAGACGCATCTACTTTTTCTAGCACATCGCCTTTTGATACTCTAAAAATATAATGTTCCTTAGTAGAATGTACAATGGCTTCTACATACAACATGGAATTAATGTCATACGAATAGATCAAATCAAACGATTCATAATCATGCATATTTCTAGGAACATGAATAAAAGCCTGGCCTAAAAATAAGTTTTCCTTGGCATACATAGCCTGCCCTTGAAACACACTAATATTCACTTTAGTCTGCCCTTTATGCACTGTACGCAAAGTCATCTTTTTACTTGTTGGTAAAACTGAATTCTTAGGAATAAGCACGGTTGATAATTCTAAATCTGGATTTTGTTCGTTATATGTAGAAGTACTTAAGGAGAAAGGACAAATATCAGTAACAACTACATCTTTAATATTTTCATCCCTTTGTTTAATGCCAATATATTTTCCAAGTCCAAGTACAACCAAAGAATCCATGTGTTCTTCTTTTAGTACAGGAATATTTAAAGCGTCTGATAAATAATGTTGAAGTACCGGCATTTTGCTTGAGCCTCCTACAAGAATCAAACTATCAAGTTCACTCGCCGAAAAGCCACTATCCTTAACAGCTTTACCAATGACATTTTTACAAGATTCTAGTAAGGAATGTGTAATATTGAATAATACATTTTCATCAAATATACAATTATAATTCTTATTTAAATGAACTAAAGAAACTTCAACTACATTTTGCGTACTTAACTTGATTTTAGCTTGTTCGCAAGTACGCAAAATGCTTTGTTGAAAAGAAGAGTCTAAGACATTATAGTTTAACTCATTTTTTAAACAAAAGTATTCGGCCATAGCTCGATCAAAATCTGTGCCACCCAAATGATTGTTTCCACTAATCGCATTGATACTAATCACATTTTCAAAACAGTCAACAACTGAAACATCTAATGTGCCTCCACCAAAATCAAATACAACGAAGGTTTCATATTCATCGTCCATATGACATGCGATAGCTGCAGCACTTGGTTCATTGATCAATCGCTCCACTTTAATTCCTAATAATTCTCCAATTCGTTTTGTATCTTGTCTTTGACGCGCATTAAAATAAGCAGGCACACTAATCACAACTTCTGATATTTCTTCATGAAGATAATTTTGCGCGTCTTCAATCAATTGTTTCACGACAAAAGAAGAAAGTGTCGCTGAATCATACTCTTTCCTATCTAATGTATAAGTAACATCTGAACCCATATTTCGCTTAAACAAAGATGCACTACACTCTGGATGCGTAATTAATCTTTCCTTAGCCAATTTTCCAACAACAATCTTACCATCCAAGATACTGACAGCACTTGCAGTTACATATTCGCCATACGCATTGGGAATCCGTATTGGCTTTCCTTCTTTATAGACAACCGCCAAACTGTTGGTTGTTCCCAAATCCACACCTAATATTGTCATATTTTTCTCCTAACAAAAGTTTAAAATGGCTAGAATAATACTAAATACTAAAGAAATACTTCCATATACAATTAGAAAATATTTTAATACAATGGATAGTACATGTTTATAGCCTTCTGCATATTTAATAAAAACAGATTTTTTGCGTAGTACAAAATATAGAATGATACATACAATGCCTACAATTCCATTATAGATGATCAAAAGTGGAATCAACATCGATAAAAAGAACACACATAGTATCCATCCTACACAAAACATCATCAATAGTAATACACACAATCCGCCCATAATATCGCCTTCTTTAACTCCACTATAGCATACTAAAAGCGGTATTACTACCGCCTAGAAGTCTTTGTGGAATCTTCCTCCATAATGATTGTCTTTATAGTTTGTGGTATACAAATAAATGAGTAAAACCGCAATCAAAACAATACCAACAATGAATAAAGAATGAGCTGACATCTTTCCATATAGGAACATGCATCCACACCCAACAAGTAATAATACATCAACAATAATGACAACAGGATCTAATTTCTTCATATCTTGACACATCCTTTCAATTTCTTGATATAATAGTTTGGTATGAAAAATAAAACAATGATTGGACATATTTTAGCTTTTGTATGCATTATGATTTGGGGTTCTACCTTTGTATCGAGTAAGATACTACTTGATACATATACACCCATTGAACTTCTTTTTATACGCTTTTTAATTGGTTTTTTAACACTATGCATCTTAAGTCCTAAAATATTAAAATTAGAAAATAGAAAAGATGAAATTTGGTATATTCTAAGTGGATTAACCGGTGTTTTCTTATATTATTTTATTGAAAGTACAGCTCTAGTCTATACTTATGCCACAAATGTAGGTGTCATAATATCGATAGCACCCTTCTTTACTTCCATACTTGCCTATCTATGTTTTAAAGATGAACCCTTTAAGATCAACTTTGTGGTAGGCTTCATTGTAGCCTTTATTGGCATCTTCTTCATTAGCTTTAATGGCCAACAAATGCATCTATCTCCAAAGGGAGATATTCTTACAATTGTAGCTGCAATAATGTGGGCTATATATAGTGTTGTATTAAAGAAAGTCAATGCATTAGGACATACTTCCATTCAAAATACGAAACGAATCTTTGCGTGGGGACTTTTCTTTATGACACTCAGCCTTCCAATATTAGGATTTGATGTATCCATAGATGAGATTCTAATCCCACGCAATTTATTGAACCTGCTTTTCTTAGGTGTGATAGCTTGTGCAGGATGCTTTGTGATTTGGAACCATTCTTGTTTTATATTAGGAAGTGTTAGAACCAATCAATATGTATATTTAAACCCCATCGCCACAATTATCTTTTCAGTAATGATCCTACATGAAAAGATTACACTATGTATTGTTCTTGGAACTATACTTACTTTATCTGGCTTAATTATATCCGAATACAAGAAGGAATCTTAACCAATTCTTTCTTGTATTTTTAATAAAATTAATTTAGCTTCTTTCAAATCACTTAAGTACATATCACTATTAAACAACACCTTCTCTTTCGATACATATATGGCCAAAATAGTTTCATCTTTTAATACAACCTTAACTGCAACAAATAGATATGGATTTTGTAGAATCCCAGATGGTAATGGTCCGCTAGGAAGTATAGCTATAATTGGAACACCCTTTTCTGTATACTAAGCTTTTTCATTTAAGACACAAAAACGAACTACATCACTATAAGAATATGTATCGGATGGAATGGTAAACTGTTTATTCAAATCATCAAATCTTATATATTTATCTATATTCAGAATTAAACCTCCACATTATTAAGCAGCCAATAATCAGGATAATGCCACTCACAATGAAACTTTTATTTTAGATAAGTAATAATAAGCCAAGCGATTACACAGCCAAATTAAAACTATGATTACACAATTTCCAAATACCCTTTTATCCATACCCTATCTCCTTATCTTCATATTAATCATTTAGCCATTTAGAATCAAATGTATTGTCCAAATAGGTCATTTAAAAGGAAAAAAAAGTAAGGTCTTGCCTTACTTAAATCTTTGGTTGATATCGCATATCCGATACATTATATACAGTGATAAATGCTTTTGGATCGAGTGTATTGATGAATTTCATCAACTTTTGATATTCCACTTTATCTACGATGGTGATGATTTCATTACGTTTTTCCATATTGTATGCACCATATGCTTCATATACCGTTGCTCCACTATGTAGTTCATGGATGATAAATTCACGAAGCTCTTTTTCCTTTGGTGTGATAATACATACTCTTCGTTTAATATTATGATCAAAGATAAAATGATCTAGAACAATGCCATTAAAATAAGTACCCAAAACACTTAATACAACCGTTTTCTTATCATAGACAAGAGCTGCAGATAAGGCAACACACGTACCCGATAATGACATTGCTTTTCCTAGTTCCATATGCAGATATTTATTCATAATCTTTGCGACAATATCAAGACCGCCTGATGATGCATTTCGATTAAATAAAATACTCAATCCCACACTCACTACAAGAATGTAGCACAAAACATCCAATTCTTGACTGTTTGTGAAAGATACAAAATTTGGAAACAGGATTTCAAAAAATGCAAGAAAAACAGGTAGCATAATACTTGTATAGACTGTTTTTACACCAAATTCTTTGCCACAAGTTAAAAAACCAATAATTAATAAAACAACATTTAAAATCATGGTAATGGCAGATAATGGTAACGGTACAAAATTAGATAGTATGATACCTAATCCAGAAATACTACTTACAGAAGTATGACTAGGCACTAGAAAAAAATAAACGGCTGCTGCAATAATTCCAACTGCGAGTGTCAAAATCATGGCTTCCTTTAAGATATTTTTATAATTATATTGTTTATTCATGAAAACTGTCTCCTAATAATTCGCTATTACTATTATTCTATCAAAAAGTAATAGTTCATTCCATGCTATTGTGAATACGGATCTTTACCCAAATCAAAAGGAATCCTAGGACCATATTGAAATACATGATTATGGATTCCTTTTTTAATTAACACTCAATGGCTACTTTAATTACACCATCACGTTTGTTTTCAAATAGTTCATACCCTTGCGCAATTCGACTAAGAGGATATGTATGTGTAATCAAAGGTTCTGTATTGATCTTACCTTGTGCAATCAATTGTAAAGTCTTTTCACAATCACAACCATCAACACCACCTGTTTTGAAAGTCAGGTTTTTCCCATACATGTCTGGAAGTGGTAAAACTTGTGGTGCATCATATAAAGCTACGATTGTCACAATCGCATTTGCTCTTGCACATTGCCATGCAAGCTGAAAAGTAGATGGCACACCCGCAACTTCAAGAACAACATCTGCTCCACCATGATCGCTATTTTCTAGCACAAAGTTTTGGCATTTTTTTGGAGTTACTGTTAAAACTTCTGGATAATGTTCATGGATAAAAGCAAGACGAGACTCATCTTTTTCACACATAATTATTCTTTTTGGCTTTTGAAGCATAACACAAAGCAAAGTACAAATACCTGTAGGGCCAGCACCAATAATCAATACAGTATCCTTTCCCTTGATTTCTGAAATACGAGTTGCCCAATATCCTGTTGCTAATACATCCCCTACAAACAAAGCTTGTCGATCACTGACACCATCAGGTATTTTATTCAATCCTTGATCTGCAAATGGAACTCGTACATATTCGGCTTGTCCTCCATCAATACGACATCCAAGAGCCCATCCTCCATTATCATCCGTACAGTTGTTTACATAGCCGTTTTGGCAGAAAAAACATTCTCCACAAAATGTTTCTACATTCACCGTTACACGATCTCCAGGTTTTACATGAGTTACTTTATTTCCAACTTGTTCTACAATACCCACCATTTCATGACCAACAGTAATACCAGGCACGGCACGAGGAACACTTCCATGTTTAATATGCAAATCACTTGAACAAATACTCGCAAGTGTTACTTTAACAATCGCATCCCTTTCATGAAGAAGGATTGGTTTTGGTTTTTCTATCAATTCGAATTTTCCTTTTTCTAAATACGTATATGTCAACATATTTTTTGACTCCTTTTCTATTCGTACTTATTAAACGATTTACCAATTTTTTACTAAATGTAATCCTGTTTTTATAGCCTGTTGCACTTTCTTTTCTACTTCATCTTCCAAAACATTATCCATGTTCTGTGCAGATATCACATTCATAGGACCAATCCCCCTATGGAACATAATTCAAAAAAATTCTTAAGTGCAGCCGGATAGGACATATCCCAAAACGAAGAGGCTATAACGATTCAATCTACATCACGAATTGTCATTGCCTATGATAGTGATTATGCATCATAGTTTCCATGCATTCTTTGTTGAACAAGATCTTCCTTTACGATTTCAAGAGGAATTTCATTTAAAACAAACTTCATAATAGTATATCTTTCAGATAGCTTAGAAAAAATTGACTTGGCAATTCTGCGGATTCTAGACTCTTTTACGCATACATGCATCTATATACACTAGTGATTTCATATTTTTCCTCATTTCTTTTTATAAGCATATGTTTTATATATCAATAGTGTAACATACTCTATCTTAAGTATATTGATGAAAAAAGTGAACCTTTTACATTTTTGGTTCACTTTATCCGTTAAGAGGTCCTATATTAATCAACAATCGTCTTATAATAATTACCGAAATCTGCCAATGCATCAATAATCGGCATCATTTCTTTTCCAAGGTCTGTAAGTCCATAATAAACTTTCGGTGGATTCTCATGATAATCATTTCTATACACAAGACCATCATCTATCATTTGTCTCAGACTATCAGTTAGTACTTTTTGAGAAATTCCTTCTAAATCTCTCTGTAGTTCATTGAATCTCCATGGACGACTTCTTAAATTTCTTATTATCATGAGCTTCCATTTACCGCCTATTAAGGACACTGATGTTGCTACTGGACATGCCGGAAGCTCTTTTTTTGTCTTCATATGTAGTCACCTCATTTCATATACATTTTGGCATATTTATTTTATTGTGTACAGTTACAAAAAGGTGCGTACTATTTTTTGAGTGTGTGAATGATTATACTATAATCAAGCAACAAGGTTGCAAATAAAAATGGAGGTCATTTAAATGTCAAACTACAAAAAAACCAATGTTGGTAATGAAGGTCGTACAGAACTTCATGAAGCACTTTCTTTAACTGGTGCTGAAGTAAGTATTAATTCTCTTCCTGCTGGTGCAAGTGTTCCTTTCGTTCATTCCCATAAAAATAATGAAGAAATTTATGGGGTTATTACTGGAAAAGGAACTGTTATTATTGATGGGGATACTGTCGAAATCACTGCTGGTGACTGGTTAAAAATTAGCCCATCAGCAAAACGTCAATTCTTTGCTGCAAGCGATTCAAGTATTACTTATATTTGCATTCAGGTGAAAGAAAATTCACTTGACGGATTCACAGTTGATGATGCTATCATTTATTAAAAATATTGCATAACTACACAAAATCCTCCCGGCCCTAAGGGTTTGGAGGATTGTTTTCATTAGTCGTTTTTTTTCAGGAAGATCATAAATCTTTTCATCTTTTGAAATCAGTTGAACACCTTATGCATATGACATCCATTTTCTTATAATGCATGAAAGCAAGCTATTTTGTATACTTACATTCTTCTTCGAGTTCACAAACTAGATATTCGTCACTCATGCAGTGCATATCGGATACACCTTCACTCATGAGTTGATAAAGCTTTGACCGATAATATATGTCGAAAGCCTTTTCCAATGAAACATTATTCTCTTTCGCAAAAAGTTCTACAACACGAGCATATTTCTTCTGCAAAAGAATTAGATTTGCCTTCATAGCTTTTCACTCCCCTCAAATTTCAGATATGAAAATGCCTTTATTGTTCGAAAAGCTATCTGCAAATTGGGTTTCTCATATTGTAACCTTTTAATGGCTTCGGCTTTATCAATAAATCCATCAAAATGCAGCTCTACTGTATTAAATACTTTATCATTTGCAACACCACCAACAACAAGATCATAATCTGTACCATCTTGTCCGCTTCTGCAGTTCAAAATAAAATCCAGCCATTCCTCTGAATAAGAATCAAAACTTAAAATTTTTAAGCTACTGCTCGTGCTTTCATCAAATTCATATGTTGTAACGATTCCTTGCTTACCACGTCTTTTAAATTTTCCACACCATTTAACGGCCTGCTCGCGAAGCGGAGTTGTATAAAATCCTTTTCCAAAATCTACATCTGTTCTGGAATGTTTTAAATCTGGTTCTGCAATCTCCATCCATGAACCATGGTATACCTTCATATCTTAACCCCTCGTTCTTCCATAACCTCAATAATATCATCCACTATATATTCTTTACTCTGTGTATGAAGCGTTTCGTATTCCGGGACGATATAATCGTTCAAAATACTGCTCTTTTCTGTCAGTGCAATATAAACCTCTTCTGCATTCACCTTTAGTTTTAATGCAATATTTTCAATGCAAAATATAACAAACTCTAATTCATTTAGATTAGCAATGTTTTTCTTTTCCATGTGGCATCTCCCATATAATATCGAAAATTATTTATCCCATACAGAGGAAACTACCGGTTTCCCTTCGCTGTCCAGCAATGGTGTAAATCCTGCAGCATTTCCACTGGTGTGAAATATATAGTTTACACCGGTCTTTTTATCTACCCAAATTTCTGTTGTTTCCAGCATTCCCTGTGAATAAACCTTTTCAAATCTCTGATCTTTCGCCATCTTGCTTTCCTCCCCAACTTTTATTTGCAAACTTTATACACCTGTCATTTTAATAATCTTCTTCTCTATCGGATAAAGTGTGTTGCTACTCTTTCTTCGGTTTCCGGCAAGCCAAACTTCTCTTTTCCTAAGGCGATACTCTTCATCAGAAATACCATATTTCTTGCAAGTACACGCATGGTCTGTTTTCCTTCTTCGTCCATCTCTGCCTCGCCCTGTGCCCGTCCATGGATTGAATTCCAATACTGGCTGGAAGCAATCGGCATATTTGAGATAGTAAAATATTTATTCAATTCATCAAAGGTCGCAGAACATCCGCCTCGCCTTGCACAGACAACGCTTGCTCCTATTTTCATAGTCTTATCAAAGTGAGAACTGTAAAAAAGCCGGTCCAGAACTGCGATCAATGTTGCATTGGCGGAAGCGTAATAAACCGGGCTGGCGATCACAAGACCATCTGCCGCCTCAAATTTCGGAGCCAGTTCATTGACAACATCATCAAAAACACATTTTCCAAGTTCATAACAGCGTCCACAGGCAATGCAGCCTCTGACATCTTTATTTCCGACACGGACAATCTCTGTTTCTACCCCTTCTGCTTCAAAGATCTTTTTCATTTCTTCCAGTGCGATCGATGTATTTCCATCTTTCCGTGGACTTCCGTTTAACATTAATACTTTCATCTGCTGATCTCCTTTACTATTTTTTCTTATCCCTGATTTCTAAATTTCATTTCACATCAAAAAATCATTTCTATTTCAAGAGGATTTTTATTTTTCATATCTTTTCTCCATTTCTATTCCCTCACCAAGCCGACATTTCCAAAACATTATAACACGAAATGAAACTGACATGGTGAACGGATTGCAATGCGTATCTAAAAAAATGAGACTGCCGCTCAATCATCTGTTTTAATGATCTTGCGACAGCCTTTTAATTAAGTATGAAAGAAAGAGTATCCCTTTCTACTATTCCTTTTCCATTTGTTCACTTATTTTTCACCATCAGCTTTGACAAAAGAAAGCTTCTCCTGAATCTGCATAAGATCATCCGCAAAGAAAATACCTTTCTGTCGTTCTTGATCGGACAGTCCCTTCTCAATCATATGATTTAATAATTCTTTTAAGCTGTTATAGTAGCCGTTCAGGTTATAGAGAATACAGGGAGCATC
>ERZ780198.2745-NODE-2745-length-12926-cov-5.709813_pt1 | contig 12926 bp, 20 predicted proteins | sample MGYA00510979_ERZ780198 | MGnify/ENA primary metagenome ERZ780198 (study PRJEB29588, sample SAMEA2158039) | human gut metagenome | biome: human gut; feature: human-associated habitat; material: faeces | place: Denmark | collected 2008/2010 ...
AATCAATAGTTTATGCAAAAAAATACAATTTATACATTAAATTAGTTATTAATATTTTAATATATATAAGAAGCTGACGAGCTTCTTTTTTAATGTCTTTTTTCAATTAGACGTAAAAGAAATTGAAATGTTGGGCATACGACGTTAAAAATAGCAAATATTATCAAATTCGAGGGAAGAAAAACCCGTAGAAAATCGTAGGAGGAGAAATATTATGAAAAGAAGTTTTTTAGAAGGATTATTCAAAGATTTAGAAGCGGAGGATAGCGTTAAGAAAAATATCATTGATAGCATTATGACTGAAAATGGTAATGATGTTAACGCAGAAAAAACAAAAACTTTAACTGCACAAAATGATTTAAAACTAAAGGAAGGATTAATCGAAGAACTAAATAAAAAAATAAAAGAAAATGGTTCTGTCGATATAGAAGAAATCAAAAGAGTAGCTAAAGAGGAAGGTTTTGCTGAAGGTTCTAAAGAAGTTGAAGAATTTAAGAAAACAAACGCACTAAAAAGTTCCATAAAAGGAGCAAAAGACTTTGACTTAGTTTATAGCAAACTAGACAAAGACAAAATTAAATATGAAAAAAATGATAAAGGGGAGTACACAGTAAGTGGCATTGATGAACAAATCAAAGATGTCAAAGAAAAGTATTCTTTTTTGTTTGATGAGGAAGATGATGAAAGCTCAGAAATTAATCTTGGTGGAAATCATACAGAAAAACCACAAGATACAACTCCAACGTTATATGGAGCATTAAAAGAAAAATTTAATTAATAGGAGGAAATAAAAATGATAACATTAGAAGAAGCAAAAGTAGGAATGGCTGATAAAGTAGATCAAGCAGTCATTGATGAATTTAGAAGAGGGTCTTTATTATTAGATAAATTAGTATTTGATAATGCTGTAGCACCAGGAACAGGGGGAAGTACATTAACTTATGGATACACAAAATTAAAAACACCATCAACAGCAGGATTTAGAAAAATAAATGGCTCATATTCAAATAACGAAGCTAAAAGAGAAAAAGCAAGTGCTGACTTAAAAATATTTGGAGGTAATTTTAAAATTGACCGTGTATTAATAAATACATCTGGTGCAGTAGATGAATTAGACTTCCAAATGAAAGAAAAAATAAAAGGAGCTATAAACTTATTTCACAATACTGTAATAAATGGAAATGAATCAGTGAACGAAGATGAGTTCAATGGGCTAGATGTTATGTTAAAAGGTTCTAGCACTGAATATAATGCATCTGAATATGCGATAACAAAAGATACTGATGTAACAGCAGGAAAGGTATATTACACTAGAAGTGGCTCAGGAACTACAAGTTCTCCATACAAACACACAAAAGTAGCAAATCCACAAAAAGCCAATATAGCTACATATTATGAATTAACAAATGCTTTTGATTTATCAACATCTAAAAAGATGGATGATAATTATCAAGAGTTTTTAGACATGATGGATGATTTTGTTTCAATTATGCAAGGAAAACCAACAATGTTCTTAGGTAATAACAAATTAATTACAAAAATTAAAGGTATTGCAAGAAGAGCAGGATATTATACTAAATCAGAAGATTCATTTGGAAGAAGTATTGACATGTGGGATAATATTCCATTAGTAGATCTAGAAGAATACTTTGATGGAACAAATACAACACCTTGTGTAAAAATTTCAGAAGACGGTTTGACAGACTTATATGCAGTTCAAATTGCAAAAGATGGTTTTCATGGAGTTTCTCCAACTGGAAATGGAGTTTTAAGCACTTGCTTACCAGACATGAAAGCTCCTGGAACAGTTAAAGAAGGAGACGTAGAAATGGTTGCTGCAGTTGTATTAAAAAATACACTAAAAGCTGGAGTATTTAGAAACATAAAAGTAAAATAGGAGCTGATAAAGATGAAATATGCAGATTATAGCTATTATTTACTTGAGTATAAAGGAAAACTACAAGAAATCTTTTTTGATTCACTAATAATAAAAGCAAGCAGAGAAATTGATAAGAATGTCAATACAAGACTAACAGAAACAAAAATAAATAATTTGCCAAAAGAAGCACAAGAACAGTTGAAATATACTGCTTGTGCTTTAGTTGATTTAATAAGTAAAAAGGAAGAAAGTACAAACAGAAAAATTACTTCATATTCGATAGATGGAGTAAGTAAAAACTTTAAAGTGCTTTCTGATGAAGAATATAAAGTGGCTAAAAAGGAAATAATCAATTGTTTGCCTGATGAATTAACATGCTTTTTATAGGGAGGTTAGTATGGAAGATTTTCCAATGCAAGATATAACAATATACCATAAAAGTAATAACAAATGGGATAGATATGTTGTAGAGGCTAGTTATAGAAATACTTCAATAACAAATCATAACAGAAATGGGTCAGATTCAAATGACAATGCCTTAATTAGGATTTTTGATATCAAGGAATATAATTCTAAGTGGTTTGTAGAAAAAGACGATGTAATCGTAAATAAAGAGGTTGAAGATGTAATAGAAGGAAATACACCTATAACACAACTAAGTAAAAAATACGGTAAAGATAATGTTCACAAAGTAACTTCTATTGATAAATTTATATTTGATGATGAAGATTTACCAAATCATATTAAGATAGGTGCAATATGAGTTATATTATTAAAACAAAACCACTACAAACTATTTATAGAGAATTAGGCTTAGAAGAGCGAGGAAAAGTACAGCAATTTTTAGGAAAAACGGTTGCTGACAATCTTAAAAAATACGTATCTTTTAAAAGTGGTGCGCAAGAAGCTTCGGTAAATCCTATTAACAGCGGAAAACAAGTTATAATAAATGTTCCTTATGCTCAATTTCAAGCAGGTGGAAAAGTAATGGTGGGAGTTAAGAGCAGAAGTGTTTGGGCAAGACGAGGAGAAAGAAAAGTAGTTATAAGTAAAAACTTGACTTACCATAGCGATAGATTAAGAGGTTCACATCCTTTTGAAAGAATGAAAGCGGATAAAGGACAAAGTATATTAAATCAAACAGCAAATTATGCAAGGAGGGTAAGCAAATAATGGATAAAGCAATAAACGAATGGTTGTTAAAATATGAACCAATAAAAGAAATAGCAGAAATGATACATACAGAGGAACTACCAGAAGAAACGGATACTTTAGCCTTGCAAAGAAGTGGAGTAGAAAATTTGCCACTAAAATATATAACAGATACAGGCTGGTATAGACAATATCAATATGCATTACTTTTAAAAGCAAATAGTGAAGATGATATACAAAGATTAGAAAATTTAGACTGGTTAGATGATTTAAGCGATTGGATAGATAAACAAAAACGTTTAAGAAACTATCCAGTCTTAAAAAATAAACAAGTAAAACAAATAAGCTGTGCTAATGCGATAACTTATGAAACTAACGAAGATGGGACAATAAGTACGTATTATTTACAGCTTTATTTTAATATTAAAGGAGGAATTTAAAATGGCAGAAACTATAGCAGAAACATTAAAAAATATAATGCAATATGACGAAGCACATTATTTCGGGATAAATGACGAAATTGTATTGGGTGGAGTTATTACAGAAATGACAGAAAGCTCAAATCCAACTGAAAAAGAAAAACAATACATTCATCAAAAATCGAAACAATATGCAGTGACAGGTTTTTCAAATGAATTTCCAATTACAATGGATATGGTAAAAGGAGACAAAGTATTTGATTATATGTACAACTTATTCTATGAAAGAAAAGTAACTCCGGACTTAGATATAGATCATTACATTGTTAATCTATGGGAACCAGTTGCAAGTCAAGAAAATACATATAAAGCAAGAAAAATAACACAAACTTGTGAGATAACGGAATGTAATGGCGCAGCAGGAGAACAAAAACAAATGACAGGTTCATTAAAAGGTGGAGATTTTGTTTATGGTACTTTTGATGTATCAACAAAAAAATTCACAGAGAATGCATAAATAATAGGTAGATGTTAAGTGTAATTATATTAAGAGGAGAATAGGAAAATGGAAGATAAGAAAAGATTAAGTTTTGGTTATGAGGATACAGACAAAAGTATAGAGATAGAATTATATGGATTAGTTTTTGAAATTAATGATTTAGATAATATAAAAGAGTTAGAGAGTTTAGATAAAAATAATAATAATGCTATAGAAACACAATTTGAAAAGATATTAGGCAAAGGTGCTATTGATAAAATAAATAAAAAAAGAGTAAGCGATGGATATAAAAAATTAGATTTAAATATAGAATTAGGAATCTTAGGTTGCATATTTGAAACGTATGCAAAAGGAATAATGGAAAATATGTTAAGTAAAGTAACAAAGACAGCTGACGATATCAATAAAGATATGAATAATACTGTAAACATGAATAGAGAGCAAAGAAGAAATTATAATAGAAATCAATATAGAGGGAATAGAAGAAATTATAGGAGATATTAATATGATTATGTTTAATAAGCTACCCTATTTTGTAATATTACAAGGAAAAAAATATAAAATAAATGTAGACTTTAGAACTATGATATCTTTCGAAAATAAAGTGCAGGATAAAAGTGTCGACAAGTCGGAAAAGATAAAGTATGGACTAAGGCATTTTTATCCTGCTTTTTTTTATGCAGAAAATTATAATAAACTACTATACAATCCACAATTATATAAAGAAGCTTGTGAAAAGCTAATATGGTTTTATAAATGTGGCAGAGATAATTATCACAAAACAAAAGGAAATGGCAAAGGAAACAATAAACAAATATATTCTTATGAGTATGATGATGAATACATTTATGGTGCTTTTTACGAATTACGGAATAGATTTAGCTTATGATAAAGTACATTGGTGGAAATTTAAAGCATTGCTAAAATCTTTAAAAGATGACACGGAATTTGTGAAAATAAAAGGTTATCGAGCTTATACAGGCAAAGATGAAAATATGCTAGAATTAAGGGCGTATTGGGAATTACCAAAACCAGTTGAAGAACAGGAAAGAATAAATAAAATATATGAGGCATTGAAATAATTTTATTTTTCGACCTTTTTCGACACAAAAGTACAAGAAAAAATGATATACTCTTTTTATAATATAAATAAAAGGAGATGCGATATATATGAAATGCCCTAAATGTGGAAGTGATAATACAAATGTTCAAATGGTTACAGAAAGCCAATTAAAAAACAAACATCATAGTATAGCATATTGGATATTTATTGGTTGGTGGTGGAGACCTTTATTATGGATATGTTTAACTTTGCCAATGTTACTTGGAAGTTTGTTTGGACATAAAAAACAAAAACTAGTTATAAAACATAAAAGTATGGCAGTCTGCCAAAATTGTGGTTATTATTGGAAAGTATAAAGAATTTTTAAAGATTTCATAACACTTACATAAATGTAGGTGTTTTTTATTTTGTCTACATTGGAAAGGACAAAATAATGGCAGTAGCAGGAAGCTTAACGTACGATACAAATATAGATAAAAGTGGATTTGAAAAAGGATTAAATAGCTTAAAAAACAGTACACAAAACGTTGGAACAAAAATAAAAAACATAGTAGTTGCACTTGGAATAGATAAAATAATATCAGCAACGATGAATACAATAAAAAATTCGGTAAATGATGCAGTTTCAAGAATAGACACGTTAAACAACTATCCTAAAGTAATGAAAAATTTAGGAATAAGTAGTGAGGAATCAGAGGCTTCTATAAAAAAGTTAAGCGAAAAATTAACAGGATTACCGACTACATTGGATAGTGCTTCATTAGCAGTACAAAGATTCACAAGTAAAAACAGCGACATAGAGAAAAGCACTGATTACTTCTTGGCGTTAAACAATGCGTTATTGGCTGGTGGTGCATCAGCAGATATACAATCATCTGCTATGGAGCAGTTAAGCCAAGCATATGCTAAAGGCAAACCAGACATGATGGAATGGAGAAGCTTACAGACTGCAATGCCAGCACAATTAAACCAAGTGGCAAAAGCTTTTAATATGACATCTGATGAGCTTGGAGAAGCTTTAAGAAATGGCAAAATATCAATGGACGATTTTATGGATAAAATCGTTGAACTAAACGAAAATGGTACTGGAGAATTTCAATCATTTGAAGAGCAGGCAAAAAATTCAACAGGTGGTATAGCTACATCAATTACAAATATGAAAACCGCTATAACACGTGGGGTTTCAGAAATAGTAAAATCAATAGATAAGCTTTTGGATAGTATAGGTTTGGGAGGAATTAGTAATGTACTAAATCAAATAGGAAAAGAATCAGAAGGAATATTAAAAAATATTGCCAATGTTTTAAATGAAATAGCTGAAAATGGGATAAGTTCTGTATTAGAAACAGCCAAACAGAAAGGGCCTGAAATAATAACCAACTTAGTAAATGGTATTGTATCAAAAATTCCAGATATAATCAGCACAATCTCAAACATACTTATACAATTTATACAAGTTATAATTGCAAATTTACCTGCTATAATTAGTGGTGGTGTGCAAATAATATCGGCATTAATAACAGGAATAGCTCAGCAGTTACCAACTTTAATTCCTATGGCATTAGAGCTAATTCTAACCTTAGTAACAAGTTTGTTAGACAACATAGATCAGTTAATAGATGCAGGAATCAACTTAATTATAGGATTAGCAGAAGGATTAATTAATGCAATTCCTATACTAATAGAAAAAATACCAATAATAATAGAAAAATTAATAAATGCAATAGTTAATAATTTACCTAAAATAATTCAAATGGGTATAACATTAATAGTGAAGTTAGCAGAAGGATTAATAAAAGCAATTCCTCAATTAGTTAGCAAAATACCACAAATAATAGGTGCATTAGTTTCTGGATTTGGACAGTTTTTAAGAAAAATGAATGAAGTTGGAAAAAATTTAGTTGATGGGATTTGGAATGGAATTAAAAACGCAAAAGATTGGCTACTAGGGAAAGTAAAAGAATGGTGTGGAAACATTCTAAATGGAATAAAAGCTTTTTTTGGTATACATTCACCTTCAAGAGTAATGAGAGATGAAATTGGTAAACGTCTTCCACAAGGTGTTGCAGTAGGTATAGAAGCGGATACAGATGAAGCATTAAAAGCAATAGACAATATGAATAACGACATTATGTCTGAAATGAATAAAGCAGTAGCATTCGAAACTGGTTCGATAAATGCTAATGCAAGTGTAAAATCTAACAATTCTATGCTAAATGTAATACAAGCAACATTTAATATAGATGGAAGTGTAGAGATAGATGGACAAAAAACAGGAAGAATTTTAACACCTTATATGACTAAAACATTAAAGACAGGAGGTGCATTCGCATAGACTTACGATATAATGGAAAAAGTTATAAAGTATTAGATAGCATAGAAATACAAAAATCTTCAAGAGAACTAAAATATACAGATATAAAAATAGATTTTAAGGGAGGAACAATAGAAGACCTCCCTTTTTATATGCAAGAAATGCAAATATACGATATAAATAATAAACTGTTATTTACAGGATATTTAGAAAGTTATAAGATGCCTGAATTAACAATGTTAAATAGCATAGAAAACGAATTAACATTAACTTTAATGACTCCACGTACAATGGCAACAAAAAAGACTGTAACAATCGTAACAACAGACACAATGTTAAATATTATTAATAGAATCTTTCAACCACTTTACAATGATGGGTTTGTATTAAAAGAAAGTAATTTCGACAACAAAGCTATAACAGTAAAATTAATAGCGAGAACAATAGAAGAATGCATGAAAATTTTGTCTACTAGATATGCACTATATTGGAATATAAACGAATTAAAAGAAATTACAGTAAACAGCATTGAATATCAGTTTAATAAACCTTTTACAAAATCGATAAATATAAACAATTATAAAGAACAAATAAAAGGATTTACAAAGTTGGTTCCAAGTGTAGAAGGAACAGACTATGCTAATATAATAAATGTAAAAAATGCAAGAGTATTTTACAGTTTTATAAATAAAGATATGAATATAGTACTAAAAAAAGACGGAAAACTTGAGTTTGAAAATCCTGTCGACATTAGCTATAGTACTGCGAAAAGGTTAAATGCAGGAAGTTTTATAGATGGTGCTGAAATTGCAGTTAGCAATCTGCAAATCATATATCATGATAGTAGCGGAAATTCTAAAGATGCTTATATTATAAGTGGAATTAATACAAGCGGAGACATAAAATCTGGTTTAAATGTAAAAGATATAGGAACAGATAGCAAAGAAGATAGCTTATTTGTTTTAAATATGGATAGTATGTTTAATTATTTAGCAACAGGATTTACATATAAAGGTGAGGACACCATAACAATAGACCAAATTTATTCTGAGACAGCTTTAAGATATTCAAGTATGAAACTTCTTAATTGGCATGAAATAGAAAAAAATGCAGGCACTATAACGACAACCGGTCAAATAGAAAAAACTCTTGATGCTAAAGAAAAGTGGTTTACTGTACAAGAATTAATAGATTATGTCAGAGGAAACTTTGTTTCTAATGATAAAAATACAAATATTATAAAAATTTATTGTGATGAAGATAACAAAATAGAAATAGGAGATAGGTTAGAAATAGATTTACCAGAACTATATACACAAGGAAATTATATAGCTACAGATATGACAATTTTAAAAGAATGGAATAATCCTTATGAATATATTATAGAACTAAGAAACACAGCATTATCTGAAAATTATGCTAATTTATTTCAAGATTCATTAGATACAGAAGAACAAGCGAACCAAGTAGAGGTTGAATACGTTGTAGAATATGCAGAAGAAGAAACAATAGCAGAGGTACACGACATCGAATACTTACCTTCTCAGGAGGTGCAATCATGAAAATAAAAAACGAAAGCGTAACAATAAAAATAGGAAACAAAGAAAAATCTTTTCACAATCTAATTTTAAATAGCTATATAGACTTATTTGCAGATAGTTTTTTGAAATTTAAAAATAAATTACTTACATATTGCTACGTTAAATTTGATACAACCCAGACTATAAATGAAAATAGTACTACAATGGAATATGACACTATATTAGAAACAAACTTTTACAAGACAAAAGAATCTTTCTCAGAAAACAATATTATAAATGATTATATATATGATATCCCTGTAATGGAACAAGAGGAAATATCAACTTTTGTCGGAAAGAAAATAACAGGAATAGGATTTGGTGACTATGACAATGACAGTGGACAATATTTATTATATGCATTTTTAGACGTTAGTAAATATCAAATTATAGTACAAGAAGGACAAGAAGTTGTAATATCAAGAAAAGATAAAATAACGAGTGATTTGCAATTTTATTCACCATTTTCAAGCGTGAAATATCCAACACATTTGACATCAAGAGGAATAATAGAAAAAATAGGAATGGAATACAACGAAATCTTTTCACAACTATACTCTGTAGGTTTTGGAACGCTATATAGTAAAATAGATACTGAAGAAATACCTGTTTCGGAATTAGATTTTAAGAAAGAAGGAACAGGAATAGTAACTTTAATAGGAGCGCAAGACTATGCGGTATACCCAAATACTGATTTATTTCCAAGCCCTGAGGTATATCCAGGGCGAAGTTCGGAAGGATTAAAAAAATTAGAAATACCAGATAGAGGAGAAGGACAATATCCTTCTTCTTTACTTTTTCCGTCTACAGAGTTGTACCCAAAACAATCTTCTCCAAAATATGTAATTTATAAGTTTAAATTGTATCGAAGACGATATGAAGGAGAATTAGAAATAGTCGAGGATACAGGATTGTATTATTATCAATCACAATCAATAGATGGGACAGGAGCAATAAAACTAACTATAAAATATGAAAGGGGTTAAATTATGATAATTTTTGAAAATCTGCCAAGTAAAAAAACACCGATAGATGCAGACAATTTAAATGCAATTCAACACACGAAAAGAGTATTGGTAACAACAAACACAGAAATAAAAGCAAATACAAATTACACAGTTCCTGAAAAGTATTACGTAGGTAAAAATCATCTATGGATATACTTCGAAGGAACTTTGTTAATTAAGAATGAGAATTACATAGAAACAGGAGTAGACGGAGAAGAAAGTACAGCAATTCAATTCCTAGATTGGGATGTACCAATAGGAAGTAAATTAGAATTTTTATATAAATAAGGAGGGAAAAATGAGTATTCCTAAGATACAAGAAATTGAAAATAGTTTAGAGTGGAAAGAAATAAGTGCCGCAAATATTACTGAAGGAAGCTCTGCTACTTATGAAGAAATAAAAAAAGCAAGAGAAGTAATAATTGTGCATGAGAAAAATGGAGCGATGTTAACAACAACAATTCCTAAAATATTATCTGATGTTTGGATTAAAAATCAAAATATAGATATACACGCAAGTATGAGTGTAAATTTTACAAATGGAAGAGTGCAGAATGGAAGTACTAGTGATACTAACACATGGATTAAAAAGATTATATATAGATAATTAAATAATAGACATCTGGAGGTATATATGAAAGGAAAAGATATGATATGAAAGATAAGAAAATAAAAGTAGCGGTAAAATATATAAATGAATACAATGTAAAATATGCAAATTACAAAAAGATACTAGAATATGATAATAAACAAGTAATAAATCCACGAGAAGAAGATTTCGAAAAAGCAGGTTATAAGACTTTAGAAATAGAGGAAGAACCTGCTTTTAATATGGAAACACAGTACTTAGAACCTTACTATCAAGAACAAAAAGAAAAGATAATACAGAAGTGGAAAGTTAAAGAGATAGAGGAGGTGGGATAGTGGATAGCACAATAATAGTAGCAATAATAACAGTACTACGGAGTTATTATTAATACATTAATATCAAATCAAACTAATAAAAAAATTGAGACATTAGAAAGTATAAAGGCAGAATTTAAAAAAGAGTTAGAAGCAGTAAAAAAAGAAATGAAGGAAAATCAAAAAGAACATGACAAAACATATTTGACAGATTTTCTATCTGACATAGAAAACAAACAACCAAAGTCAGATATTCAAATTAAAAGAGCTTATGAAATATATGAAGAATATACAAACCTTAAAGGAAATTCATATGTACATAGTAAATGGGAAGAATTAGAAAAGAAAGGGGCATTGAAATGAAAAAACAAGATAGAAATATAACCATAGCAGTTATAGTGGCTATGGTTATAATATTTTTTAGTGCAATATTTTTCATAGATGATAAGGAGCTAAAAAAAGATGTAGTAGAAAAAGTTACAGACACTGTAACAGATATAGCAACAAGAGAAATGAGTAAAGAAGAAATAGAATCTTTACCATCTACAGAAATAATAGAACAAACAGAAGAACAAGAGAATGCTGTATCAAATGAGCAAGAAGGAGAAGAAACAGAAGGATTTCAACTTCAAGGAGAAATAGCTTATGAAGGAGCAAAAGCAGAAACTTGGAATGTAGAATTAGGAGACTATGTTGGATTAACATATTATTCACAACTAGATAGTAGATGGGCAAGCAAGATGTATTCTAGTGTAGGTAATCCAAATCAAACAATAGGTTCTAGTGCTTGTGGTCCTACATGTGCTTCAATGGTAGTAACAGCTACAAAAGGAGCAATAACACCTGATACTATGTGTGATTTGTTTGTACAACATGGATATAGAAGTGCAAATAATGGTACATATTTTAGTGCTTTTAGAGCTGTAGCAGACGAATTTGATATTGGATATGAAGAAACATATTATTTAGATAAAGCTGTAGAGCTATTAAGAAATAATCATTATGTAATAGTATCATGTGGAAATGGATTGTTTACAACGGGTGGACACTTTATCGTTCTAGTTGGAATAGATGGAGATACATTAAAGATATATGATCCATATTTATATAGTGGCAAATTCTCAACAAGTACAAGAAGAGGCAAAGTAACTGTAGATGGAAATACAGTATATTGTAGTATAGACAATTTTAGAAACTATGCTAATTATAGTAAATTCTTTGCATTTGCTCATGATGAAAATGTACAAGTAAATAACACACGTCCAGTTACAACACAAGCATATACTAGATATGTAAATGCTAAAAAAGGATTAAATGTAAGAAATAAGCCTAATGGATATATTGTAGGTGGATTATCTAATGGTACAGCAGTAACAGTATATGAAACAGATGGCAATTGGAGTAGAATAGGAACAAATAAATGGGTTTCTAGTAATTATCTAACAAGTTATATGGCTGTGGCTTCAAATCCTGTTAAAACTATTTCTGGTGTGAAATATACAACAGGAAAATACAAAGTAAATGCTAGTGTCTTAAATGTTAGAACAGGTTCTAGTACAAAGTATAAAATAAAAGGATATAAACAATTAACGTCTAATGCAAGATATCAAAATAAAAGATTAGGAAATCAATATACTAATGGATTAAAACGTGGAGTAGTAACAACAGTTATTAAAGTTCGAAATGGATTTGGATTAACTCCAAGTGGATGGATTGCATTGAATTATTGTACAAAGATGTAAAATAAAAGGGCAGATATTATTCTGCCTTTTCTATATTATTTTCTTCATCTATTGTAAATTTTAAAAGTTTTTGTTCAGATAAATTATTGCGAAGAATATAAATATAGATATTACCGAAAATATGGTTAAAATTTTCTGGACTATTATGGGCAACTGATATTTCGGTTGCATTACTATCATCTTTAAAATGAATTAATGATTTTTCACTATCTGATAACTTTGAATAATCAAAATCTTTATTATCAGTTATAAAATACAAATATTCTGTATAAAACGGGTCTTCTTTATTACCTGTTTTTTCTAAAAAAATATATTTCATAAAATCACTCCTTTTCCGGGAAGCACTCGTTGACTTCCCATGCGTCTGT
>ERZ780198.2748-NODE-2748-length-12917-cov-3.690017_pt1 | contig 12917 bp, 7 predicted proteins | sample MGYA00510979_ERZ780198 | MGnify/ENA primary metagenome ERZ780198 (study PRJEB29588, sample SAMEA2158039) | human gut metagenome | biome: human gut; feature: human-associated habitat; material: faeces | place: Denmark | collected 2008/2010 ...
GAAGTGGCAGAAAACGAAAACCAGAATCAGACGGGAAAAGAAGTGGCAGAAAATGCAAACTTGGAACAGACAGAAACGATCCGGGGACTGACCGCACAGCAGGTGGAGGAGCGGAAAGAAAAGGGACTCTGGAACAAAAAAGCAGAGTCGGCGACGAAGACGACGAAAGAGATCGTAAAATCAAACGTATTTACATATTTTAACCTGATATTTTTAGTGATCGCGTTATTGTTAATCGGCGTTGGTGCTTTCCGGGATCTGACATTTCTTCCAATCATTGTTGCAAATACGCTGATCGGTATCGTGCAGGAGATCCGGTCAAAAAAGGTTTTAGACGATCTGTCTATCTTGAACAGTCCCAAAACGAGAGTGCTTAGGGATGGCAGTAAAAAAGAAATACCGGCAGAAGAACTGGTGATGGATGATATCGTGGAGCTTTCTGCGGGCGGACAGATACCGGCGGATGCAGTTGTGTTAGAAGGGCAGTTAAATGTGAATGAATCGCTTCTTACCGGAGAAGCGGATGAAATTGTAAAGAAAAGCGGCGATGAGCTGTTATCCGGCAGCTTTGTGGTGTCCGGAAGCTGTCTGGCACGACTGACAAAGGTTGGGGAAGAGTCTTATATATCAAAACTTACCCACCGTGCAACACAGACGAAAGAGGGAGAACAGTCAGAGATGATCCGATCCCTGAACCGGCTGGTGCAGGCAGTAGGTATTGTGATCATTCCCATTGGTGTGGTTCTTTTTATACAGCAGTTTGTATATGCGGGAACCCCTTTGCGGGACAGTGTGACAAGTATGGTCGCAGCGATCATTGGAATGATACCGGAGGGACTTTATCTGTTAGCGAGCGTTGCCATGGCGGTAAGTGCCATGCGTCTGGCAAAGCAGCAGGTTTTGATCCATGATATGAAATGTATTGAAACGTTAGCCCGCGTAGATGTACTTTGTGTGGACAAGACAGGAACAATTACAGTGCCGGAGATGGAAGTGGATCAGTTTATTCTTGCAGAAGACCTGACGAAAAGAGTTTATGAGAAAGACGGTGATACGAAAGTATATGTCGATGTAAAGTGCGGTGAGGAACAGGAACAAAAACATGCGCAGATAAAGGGCATGATCGGTGAGTTTGCGGCAGACATGGATGCCGATAATGCAACAATGGAGGCATTAAAGACATATTTTAAGCCGGATACTTTAACAAAGATAAAGAAAGCAGAAAAGGTATTTGCATTTTCATCAAAGACAAAGTACAGTGGAATCATTTCAGAGGGAAAAAGTTATGTGATCGGGGCACCTGAATTTGTGCTTCGGGAGGATTATGCAGAGTATAAAGACCGAATAGAAGCGTATAGTGAGAAAGGGTATCGTGTCCTTGTGTATGGCAGATATGAGGGGATTTTAGACGGACAGCAGCTTACGGAAAAAGTATTGCCGATCGCATTTATCATGCTGACAAATGCGATCCGGGAAGGAGCAAAGGAAACCTTTTCCTATTTTACAGAGCGTGGTGTGGAGATCAAGGTTATCTCCGGGGATAACCCTAAGACTGTTGCTGAAATTGCGGAAAAAGCGGGAATCTGTGGCGCAGATAACTATGTGGATGCATCCACGTTGACAACAGATGAGAGTATCGCACAGGCTGTAGCAAAATATCAGATTTTTGGCAGGGTGACACCTGATCAGAAGTTAAAGTTTGTGGAAGCGCTGAAAGCACAGGGAAGAACGGTTGCCATGACGGGTGACGGTGTCAATGATGTGCTGGCATTAAAAGATGCGGACTGCAGTATCGCAATGGCATCGGGAAGCGAGGCTGCATCGCAGGTGGCACAGCTTGTTCTTTTGGACAATGATTTTTCAAGGATGCCCTCTGTAGTGATGGAAGGGCGGAGAGTGGTAAATAATATCCAGCGCTCGGCAAGCTTATACCTGGTTAAAAATATTTTTTCCATGCTGCTTGCAGTATTTTCCATGATCTCTATGATCAATTATCCACTGGAACCGTCACAGATTTCGCTGATCAGTATGTTTACGATTGGAATTCCGTCTTTTGTGCTTGCATTAGAGCCAAACAAAGACCGCATACAGGGACATTTTATGACAAATGTGTTGTTGAAGGCATTGCCTGCCGGACTTACCGATTTTTTTGCTGTCAGCAGTCTGGTATTGTTTTGTCAGGTATTTGGTGTGAACGAAGAGGACATTTCGACATCCTGTACGATACTTGTTGCTATTGTTGGATTTATGATCTTATATCAGATCGCAAAACCGATGACGGCCGGACACCGGGTACTGATGGTTGGAATGGTCGCCGGCTGGCTGTTCTGCATGATGTTTGTCAGCCACTTATTTGCAATCAGGGATATCTCAGGGCAGTGTATGATGCTGACTGCGGTATTTACGGTTGCAGCGGAGTCCATTCTGCGGTATCTGTCGAAATTTGTGGAGTGGATGCGGGAAAGTCTTTTAGTGTTAAAAAAGAAAATACATCAGGCAACAGCATGAAAGAGGACAGGTATTCGGTAAGGATAAAAACCGGATAAAAAACAGCCGCTCCGTTTTTAAAGCAGAGCGGCTGTTTAGCAATCAATTTTTGTGAAAATGAAATGTTGCAGTTATTCCAGATTAAGGTGTTTTTTGATGATAACCATGCACACGATATAGAAAACAACACACTCGATGATCGAAAAGAGCGATCCGGAAAACAGCATAGAGGAAACAGTTGTGCTGAATGTAACGTTTTCAGTGGCATTATAAGTTACAACATTGACGTTGTTCATGACACCAAAATATCCGGTAAGTACCAGGATGATCGAGGATACAATCTGACCTGACATGTAAAAGACGATTCCGGCACCGATGGAAGCTCCTACTTTATGTTTTGTAAAGAGCTGACCGATAGAACCGCTTGCAAATACCATCAAAAGGTACTGTAGGCAGGATAAGATCATGGCAAAAATCATATAAATGCTAAACGTATGGAGAGACATGCCAAACAGATTCTGGAAATCTACCATGAGCATATCAAAATCTGCATCAAAGGAAAATCCTCTGTTTGCCGCACAGCCCAGGGCGAAGATCGATACAAACATAATGATCAGGGAGAGCATCAGCCAGCATAGGGAAACGAGCAGTTTTACATTAAAAATTGACATCTGGCCAACCGGCAGTGTGTGTGTCAGGTATCCCTGATCAGAATACATTGTCTTATAAAAATGTACACACATATATACATAGCTTACCACGAAAAGTGCAAATACGCCGAGTACATAAAATACCATAGCTGCTGTAAAGAAGATCTCCTGTAACTGGTTTTCTGTGCCGGCAGGATCACTGTCACCGTACATGGCAATACAGCCAAGGATGGTAACAAACGCCATAACGCCATAGATGATGAACATTAACTTGTATGTGTTTTTAAATTCGTATTTAAATAATTTTCCTAACATCTGAATACCTCCCGGAACAGTGCATCGACGGATTTCCCCTCCTCGGCGCGGATATCGTCCACAGAGGATGAGAGACGGATCTGTCCGTTCTGAATAAAAATAACCTGGTCTAAAATGTTTTCGATATCTGCAATCAGGTGCGTTGAAATCAGGATGGAAGCGGACGGATCGTAATTGGTTAAGATCACGTCTAAAATGTAATCTCTCGCAGCGGGATCGACACCAGCGATCGGCTCATCTAAAATATATAATTCTGCTTTGCGGCTCATGACGAGGATAAGCTGCACTTTTTCTTTCGTTCCCTTTGACATGCTTTTTAGAGAATCATTTGGATTGATATTTAGTTTTTGCAGCATATCATAGGCGCGTTCGCTGTCGAAATCTTCATAAAAGTCCTGAAAGAAGGCGATGATCTCTTTCACACGCTGGTTCATATTCAGATAACTATGATCCGGCAGATAGGAAATGTGGCGTTTGCTCTCGACACCGATCGGATTTTCTTTGTAATAAAGGGTGCCGGAGGTCGGGGTTAAAAGTCCGTTGATCATTTTGATCAGTGTTGTCTTTCCGCTGCCGTTTGGACCGAGCAGACCAATGATATGTCCGCTCTCAATCGAAAGATCAATGTGGTCGATCGCTGTTTTTCCACTGAAACTTTTGGTGAGATCTTTGCATTCAAGTAATGTGCCCATCATTTTTCTCCTTTCATGGTCTGACCGATCATAGCCAGAATCTCATTTTCCTGAAAGCCGAGCTGCTGCATAAATGAGAGCAGTTCTGTAATTTTATCTTTTGCAAGTGTTGATTTTAATTCATCGATCATGGAAGTGTCCTCCGTAATAAATCGTCCGGTTGTCCGCTGTGAGAAAACAAGACCGGTTCGTTCAAGTTCTGTGAAAGCTTTCTGCATCGTGTTTGGATTTACCGCTGCCTCGGCGGCAAAGTCACGGACAGAAGGCAGTTTGTCTCCGGGTTTATATTTGCCCGAAATGATATCCATTTCGATCCGTTCGACGATCTGTATAAAAATAGGACGGTCGGAATTAAGGTTCCATGCCATTGTATCACCTCGTTTCTTTGTACTAGTGAAATAATACAATGATACAAGAAAAGTGTCAAGAGATTTTTTTGTAAAGTATTCTGATTTTATGACGATATAAATTACATAACAGGAGAAAGCTAAGGATGGCGTCTGATTTTCAAGGAATGAAATACCCGGAAAAACAGGCGCCATTTTGTTATATGGATGAAAAATCAGCTGTATAACGGGAAGAACTTAACTGTTGTCATAAAATGAGTTGTGAAATGGGGAAAATGAGTATGAGAGTTGGGAACAGACTAAACAGCACCATTGTGCGTGCGCGGATGAAACGTATTGCAAAGACGAAGACATTTACGACAAAACAGCAGAGAACACAAAAGAGCACTTCCGGGAGTTCCGGACAGTCGATCAGTCAGCTTCTTTCAAAATTAAATGCAAACAGTGGAAAGACGTCATCTGCGGAGCAGTTACTTGCAAACCGGACGCAGACGCTTTTGTACAGTGGTATGGAGACGGCTGCGGAACGTGTGGAAAAACGGTTGGGAAAGTTTTTAAAAACGGATGGTACTTCCGTATTTGACGAGGAAGATGAGACAAAGCTGAAGGAAAATGTGGCGGATAATATAGAGTCGTTTGTGAATGACTATAATTATCTGATGAAGCGTCTCGCACAGTCTGGCGATATTGTTGATTCAAATTATGCCAAAAAACTGAAAAATTATGCAAATGCGGAAAACAAGGAACTCCGTGAGATCGGAATTACGATAAAAGGTGACGGGACATTAGAACTGGACGAAAACAAATTAAAGGCAGCCGATATCAGCCAGGTAAAGAAACTGTTTACCGGTGAAGATGGATTTGCCAAAAAGGTGTCGAATCTGTCAGGCCAGATCGGCAAATATGCAAAAGAAAAGGTGACGGAACTCGAAAAATCAAGTGCGCAGGCGAGCAGTAATTATAACCGTTATGCACGCTACGCGAATAATTCACAGAGTTATAACAGCAGTTATTATAACAATAGCTATTATAACAGTAAGGCATAATGACAGATCATATATATGGAGAAGAATCTATCAAAATAAAACAGACGGCAAAGACAGACTGGGTGCGGTCGGAATTCAGGGAGCAGGAGAAGTACCGCAGAAATTATTATGGTACAATTTTTCTTGAAATCCTGTTAGAAAAAATGCAGCGGAAAGAGGATGTCCTCTACATTGAGTCAGTCAGGGCGCCGCGGGTTGTACGGGTGATGCGGAGAAAAAAAGAGCCGGATCCGAAAAATTGCAACGTGATGGAAAAGCAAAATGAGCCTGTCGCAAAAACCTGTGATGAGCATAGGTCCAAGGAACCGGCTGCATCCGGGGGGCGGTCTGTGCAGTCCGTACAGAATGTGCAGGATATGCCGGTCATGCCGGAAATAAGACTGTCCAATGAACCGGCGGAGCGGCTACAGAAGGGGCGTTCGGGACTTGGGATAAATGTTGAAATGCCGCCTGAAAGTCGGAACGTGGGCAATAGTCAGGGTGGAAACCAATATTCTATGGAGCATTCTATGAGATCTTCCATGGAAGTCTTCAAAGAATATTCCATGAATGTTTCAAAAACCGGGATGGCTTCGATTTCTGGAGAAACGATCCTTGTGTGGGCGTCGGGAGATATTTTAGAACTGTCTGTGATGTCGGAGCTGCCGGAAATATCGGGAAATTATAATGCACGGGCGTGCATGGTGTAATGTTGCCGGTCACACAACAGGTGTGTACAGCAGTGTAAAAAAGAGGCGGTGTTCAAGTCGGACACTGTCTTTCTTTAAAAATCGGACTTCTTTTTTGTGCAGACTGCACAAGAAATTTCAAATCAGTTGCATACGAAGAATGACGTATGCTAAGATAAATCAAAGCATATTTCTACCATGTGAACAGCGTTATTCAGACAGTTGCATTTGCTTCACATGACCATAAGGATGACACATCCGTCTACATTTCAAAAAACATTTCAGAAATCTATGCTTTTTATCCACAAAAATGAAAAGCAGGAGATCTGGATGAGCCTCCTGCACATAGGAGGAACTGAATATGAAGAAGGGTACACAGGTATCAGAAAAGATACCAGCAGCCAACCGTCAGTACAAAGACACCGTATTCCGCATGTTGTTTTCAGAGAAAGAGAACCTTTTATCTTTGTACAATGCAGTAACCGGGAATGCTTATCAGAACGCGGATGATCTGAAAATCGTCACGCTGGAAAATGCGATCTACATGGGGATGAAAAACGACCTGGCATTTATGTTAGAGACGAATATTTATCTCTACGAGCACCAGTCCACGTTAAATCCTAACATACCGCTGCGGGATCTGATTTACATAGGAATCGAATATCAGCAGTATGTTGATGATAAGTCCTTGTATTCGTCCCGGTTGCAGAAGATACCGGCACCGAAATTTATGGTATTTTATAATGGAACGGATGCAGTGGATGACCGGGTGGAACTTCGACTGTCAAACGCTTATGAGCATCTGGCTGGCGAGCCGGACCTGGAGTTAAAAGCCCTGATGTTAAACGTCAATGAAGGACATAACAAAGAGCTGATGGAGCAGTGTCAGACATTGAAGGAATATGCCATTTATGTAGCGAGAGTCCGCAAATATGCATCTGAGATGAACTTAAACGATGCAGTTGCACGGGCAATCGATGAATGTATCAAAGAAGGAATCCTGGTGGAATTTCTTCGGAAGAATCGTTCGGAGGTAAAGATGGTGAGTATATTGGAATATGATAAAGAGTGGGAAGAGAAGAAACTCCGAAAGGCAGAGTATGAGGCTGGCAGAAGCGAAGGCATTGAAATTGGCAAAAGTGAAGGTATTGAGATTGGCAAAAGCAAAGGCATTGAAATCGGCAGAGATAAAGCCATGGCAGAATTTGTATGCAATATGATTAAGTATGGCTTCTCAATAGAAAAAATTGCAGAAGTAACTGGAAAAAATGCAGAGCAGATCCAGACTATATTAAATCAACAAGCACCGTAATCGTGAAACAGGAGAAAATCTTTTGAGTGAAGATTTTCTCCTGTTTTTTATACGACATTTTTTTAGACATATTTATTGGTTTTCATCAGCAAGTGCCTGAACCAGAGTCTGTACCTTAGGAGAGAGTCGTCTGTAATATTCTAAGACACGCTGTTCACTCTGTGTAATAGAATCTTTCGGATATACTTCATACCGGAATGGAACGTCGGTATAGCCGATCAGATAATCAACGGAAGTATCAAAAAAATCTGCCATGTGAAGAATCACATCAAGATCCGGTTCTGCAAGTGCGTGTTCATATTTAAAGATTGTCTGCTGCGTGACATGAAATACGTCTGCGACAGCCTGCTGGCTCATGTGTTTTGCTTCCCTTAGTTCTTTTAATCGTATCATGTAAAAATCTCCTTATTACTCTACTTTATCAATAAAAAATGTAACTATATAAAACACACAGGTTGTATTGATAACAGCTAGAAAGTGTTATATAATAATAAAAAAAGTATGAACCGCAGAGGAAACAGATATGCGAAAGGAGAAAGTTATGAAAAAACGAATGATAGCATGGCTGCTTTGTGCCTGTATTACATTTACAGCGGCACCGGAAATGCTGCTTGCAGATGTAGCGGCGAAAGGTCAGCAGACACAGGAAGAAAACAGCCCGAGTGAAAATAATTCCGTCAAAATCCAGACTGGAGAGCAGGAGAATGAGAGTGATCAGGAAGATGAAAAATCAGCTGGTTCAGAACACATTGAGACGGAAACAGGCAGGTCAGAGGAAAAAACGCAGAATTCTGAGAGGCTGACGGAAGAAAAAGAGGAATGGGAAAATCAGGAACAGACAGAGATTACGGAAGAGACGGAAATAGCTGAATCGGAGCAAACCGAAGAGTCAGTTGAAACGGAGTTGACCGAAGAGACCGAGGGGATCGAGGAATCTGAGGTGTCGGAGGAAACTGAGGTTGTTACGGAAGAGACAGAAAGCATTGAACTCACCGCAGAAGAACAGGAGCAGATCGAGCAGGAAATCATTGATGAAATATCAGTTTTTTCTGTATCCAGTTCTTACAATATTACAGAAGAGCAGCTTTATATGTTAGCGCCGTCCTATCTGAACAATAAAGCGTATGATGATATTATTGCAAAATGTGGGGATATGTCTTTAGATGCGATCAACAGTGTCTCGGCAACAGATGAAACGGTTGCGTCCTTTATGTACAGCATAAAGACCGGAAGCAGTGTTTTGTGGAAGGAATTCTGGTCAAAATGCAATCTTGGCGATAATACCTATGAAAGTTTTGAAAAACAGGCGGCAAGAGAGGTTGTATATGAGTATCTGCAGGCAAATCAGGATCTTACCAAAACAGCGGGAAAGGTAGAGGAAAACTTAAAGGTTGTCAATAAAGTATACGATTTTTTGAAAGATAAGGATAAAGAGGCATACCGGAAAACTCTGGTAGAGAATAATAAAAACAAATTAATGTCAGATGAAAAAATCGGGGAAATGGTGGACGGTCTATATGAAAATATGGATCTGTTCATGAAATTCACAAATGATACAAATGAAATTTTTCTGATGGTCAGCGGTATGATCGAAATACAGGAGATCGAAGTTCAGGCTATCGACGATCTCATGATCATTCATGAACATGTCAAAGATCCGTCTATTTATAATGAACTGATTGCATTGCGCAATGAGATTGTGGAAAACCCGGCGCAGTATATGGTAGATCATTATCTGTCAGATAAAGTACTCAGTGCCCTGCAGAAAGAGGCAAAAAAAGCAGCCGGAAGCATTGTTTCAGGCATGTTTGATTACAGCAGCCTGCCGTGGGGAATCGTGAATAAAGCAGCAGGGATGATTGCATCTGTGTATGAACGTTACAACCCATCTGTTTCGGATATCATCTATTCATCATTGTTATATCAGTACTGGATGGATTCAAACCGGGCAGTCGCAAATTACCAGCATTTGTTTTACACTGGAAAAGGAACAACAGATGATATGCGTTATCTTGAAGCAGCAGTTAATTTTAATGCCGCATGCACGAAAATGCTGCTTTCAAAATCGAAAAATCTGGTAAAAAGCAGGGATAAAAGATTATATTCGAAGATGGACTGCTGGGAAAGCAGCATGGGTTCGGAAGTAAATTATGAACTTTACATTAACAGCTGTCTTTCCAATGCCACAAAGGCAGTGAAGGATGGCACATTGACGATCAAAGACGATTCTGCAACGATCAGAGATAATAATGGAAATGTCATTGACGAAAATTATGACAGCACAGCCAGTATCAAAGCAAAGTTTGCAGCCATTCAGAGCCAGTACAAACCGAATGTGGGGCAGACCTGGAACGGTGACTGGGGTGGAGCGATTCAGTGTTTTGGATTTGCAAGAATGGTATTTTATCAGTTGTTCGGCTGTAATATGCCAAACCGTTATTATGGAAACGCAAAGTATAAATACCAGAGTGAAGAAAATGTAGATCTGGTAGGACAGATTTCGGGAAGCAGTGTGACAACAGACAGTGCAAAAAATCTGTTACAGCAGGGAAAACTTGGCGATATTATACAGGCATGTGGCAGTGGTAACGGCGGACAGCATACGATGGTGTTTGTCAGTGCGGATGATAACGGTGTCACAGTATATGACTGTAATGCAAGGTTAAGTGCCTCAGAACCGGCATGCGTGATCCATCAGTGGACGATAAAATGGAGTACCTGGGCATCATATTATGGCAGCGGCGACAGTTCCAGTGAAAATGGAATTTCCCTGTACCGTGCGTCGAACTATGCACAGATTTATGGTGACGGGGATGGAATGTTTTATGATGATTCTGTTAATTTTGTCATTGAAAATGGTGTGCTGAAAAAATATAACGGATGGCAGACTTTCGTGGAAATACCGGATACGGTAACATCAATCGGAGATGAAGCGTTTAAAAATAATACAAGTATGGTATCGGTCAGCATACCGGATAGTGTAAAAAGCATTGGAGACAGTGCGTTTTATGGATGTACGTCACTGCTCGGTGTTGTGATACCGGACAGTGTGGAGAAGACAGGCAGATGTGCATTTCAGAAGTGCAGTAAACTGGCGAGTGCGTATTTGCCGGTGAATGAGAAGTTTACATATATGAATGCATATATGTTTGAGTCATGTACGTCATTGAAGAAGATAGAGATACCGGATAATGTGACAGGTATTGACGGAGCTGCATTTGCAGAGTGCAAAAAATTGTCAGACGTAGTATTGTCGAAAAATTTAAAAACGATGGGCTGGCAAGTATTTGGAAATGATAATAAGTTAACGGAGATAGAAATACCAAAAAGTTTGGAAGAATGTCGGTATTATAGGAATAACGACAGCATTGATGGAGGAACATTTGATAACTGTGCAAATTTAAAAACGGTAATGTTTGAAGATGGAACAACCGAGATAGCGGAAGGGTTATTTGCAGGCTGTACAGGAATCGAGCAGATAACAATACCAGATACCGTAACGGTAATTGAGAGTGGAGCATTTGGAGGCTGTATTAATCTGAAAGAGATTGATGTTCCAAATAGTGTAACAGAAATTCAACGATCTGCATTTGAATATTGTAGTTCACTAAAAACAGCAAAATTATCGGAAAATTTAAAGAGTATTGGCATGTACTCGTTTAATAACTGCACCAGCCTGACAGAAGTGCATCTTTCAGATATCTTAAAAGAAATACCATCAAACACTTTTTCCGGCTGCAAAAAGTTAACCACCATCAATTTCCCATCCACCCTGACCACAATCGGAGATTCAGCCTTTTACGGCTGTGAATCCCTGCCGGAAGCCATCCTTCCATCCGGGGTAGAAAAAATAGAAAGTAATGCATTCAAAAACTGTAAATCCTTGAAAAAAGCGGTGGTACCGGACACGGTATCATCCATCGGAAGTTCTGCCTTTTACGGCTGCGAAGCCTTGACCGATATCACGCTAGGCAGCAAATTAAAGAAGATTGATAGCCAGACCTTTTACGGCTGCACAGCCCTGCCATCTATTGTGATCCCTTACAACGTGACCACGATCGGCGACAGTGCCTTTGTCAACTGTACGAAACTGACACAGATTACAGTTCCGCGAAATACGACTTCGATTGAGTCAAACGCATTTTCCTATCCGAGGAAAATGACGATGTACGGTCCTTCCGGTTGTTATGCCCAGACTTATGCAAACGGAAAAGGCATCAAATACGTTGCGCAGGATATCCATGCTACATCGATCCGTCTGGATATCACGAACAAGACGGCAGAATATTATGATGAGTTCCAGCTTACAGCCACGATCGCACCCCAGAATTTTACGGATGCAGTGACATGGACAAGCTCAAACGAAGATGTAGCAACGGTTTCCGATACCGGATATGTGGAGGTTTGCGGTGTCGGAACAGCGGTGATCACGGTAACAGCGGGAAATGTAAAGGCGGCTTGCACAGTGACCGTACCGCAGCTCATAGACTGGATCGAATTTGACGAAGATGAGATCGAATTAAAATCCGGCGAAACTTACCAGTTAAGACCGGACATTTCACCATCCAATGCTACAAATAAAAAATTGAAATACACTTCCTCGGACACAAAAGTGGCAGAAGTTTCTGCAAGTGGGCTTGTCACTGCAAAATCAGAGGGCGAGGCGAGAATCCGGGCTGCAGCAACGGACGGCAGTGATGAATACGCTGTCTGCTATGTGACGGTCGCCGGAAAGGCGAAAGTAACCGGAATAACGCTGAACCAGACATCAGCCACGCTTGGCAGAGGAAAGAAACTGGCATTGAAAGCAGCCATTTCGCCGTCCTATGCGTCAAACAAAAAGGTTGTCTGGAAATCCGCCAATACGAAGGTTGCCACGGTGGATGGCAGTGGAAATGTAACTGCAAAAGCGCCGGGCAGAACGAAGATCACGGTGACCTCGGCGGAAAACAGCAGTTATCAGGCATCCTGTACGGTCACGGTGCCGTATAACATCACCTACAAATTGAATAAAGGTAAAAACAATGCTTCCAATCCGTCAACCTATTATGGAAAGAAAATAACACTGAAAAACCCATCCCGCAAAGGATATACATTTGCAGGTTGGTATACCGATGCAAAATTTAAAAAGAAGATCAAAACCATAGAAAGCAGCGCAAAATGTGATTATACATTGTATGCAAAGTGGACGAAAGTAAACGTGGCGAAGGTTTCCATTACATCCGCAAAAAACAGCAAGAGTAAACAGATCTTACTGAAATATAAGAAAATATCCGGCATAAAAGGCTACGAGATTTCTTACAGTACGGATAAAAAATTCAAAAAAGCGGTGACCAGGAAAAACACGACAAAAACATCATATACCATCAGCAAACTGAAAAAGGGAAAGACCTACTATGT
>ERZ780198.2750-NODE-2750-length-12904-cov-2.452020_pt1 | contig 12904 bp, 13 predicted proteins | sample MGYA00510979_ERZ780198 | MGnify/ENA primary metagenome ERZ780198 (study PRJEB29588, sample SAMEA2158039) | human gut metagenome | biome: human gut; feature: human-associated habitat; material: faeces | place: Denmark | collected 2008/2010 ...
TGACTGTCTCCCTTGCAATTACCTTGCTTCCGATTGCCGCCTGAATAGGTATCTCAAAGAGCTGTCTCGGAATCTCTTCCTTAAGCTTCTCACACATCTTACGTCCACGCTCCGCAGCGCTGTCCTCAAATACAATGAAAGAAAGAGCGTCAACCTCCTCCTTGTTAATAAGGATATCAAGCTTAACCAGCTTAGAACGCACATAGCCCTTCATCTCATAGTCAAATGAAGCATATCCCCTTGAACGTGATTTGAGGGCATCAAAGAAATCATATATAATCTCATTAAGCGGAAGCTCATACTTAAGCAGTGCTCTTGTCTCTTCCATGTATTCCATTCCGAGATATATGCCTCGTCTCTCCTGACAGAGCTTCATTATCGGGCCGACGAATTCTGTTGTGACCATAATCTCCGCACTGACAACAGGTTCTTCCATATAATCAATCTCTGACGGGCTTGGAAGGTTAGACGGGTTGGTAAGTTCAATCATCTCACCATTCGTCTTATATACCCTGTATACAACGCCCGGAGCTGTTGTTACAAGATCAAGATTATATTCTCTCTCAAGTCTTTCCTGAATTACATCAAGATGAAGCAGCCCGAGGAAACCGCATCTGAAGCCAAATCCAAGTGCAATTGATGTCTCCGGCTCAAACTGCAAAGCTGCATCATTAAGCTGAAGCTTTTCAAGTGCATCTCTCAAATCCCCATACTTGGCACCATCTGCCGGATACAGGCCGCAGTAAACCATAGGATTAACCTTCTTGTAACCCGGTAACGGCTCATCGCAGGGATTCTCGTCATCAGTAATCGTATCACCTACAGCAGTATCCTTTACATTCTTGATACTTGCAGTGATATATCCAACCATGCCTGCCGAGAGTTCATCACATGGAATAAACTGTCCCGGTCCAAAATATCCTACTTCCACAACATCAACAACCGCACCTGTTGCCATCATTCTTATGCGTGTTCCCTTGCGTACCCTTCCCTCCTTTATGCGGCAGAATACGATAACACCCTTATATGCGTCATAAAGTGAGTCAAATATAAGCGCCTTAAGCGGTGCATTGACATCACCGGCCGGAGCAGGTATCTTCTGCACTATCTGTTCAAGTACTTCTTCAATATTAATTCCGTTCTTTGCTGATATTCTCGGAGCATCCTGTGCCTCAATTCCTATAACATCCTCAATCTCATCTATAACTCTCTGAGGATCAGCACTCGGGAGGTCTATCTTATTAATAACAGGGAATACTTCAAGATCATGGTCAAGCGCCATATATACGTTAGCAAGTGTCTGTGCTTCTATTCCCTGTGCCGCATCAACAACAAGGACTGCACCGTCACATGCAGCAAGACTTCTTGATACCTCATAATTAAAATCTACATGTCCCGGAGTATCAATAAGATTGAAAATGTATTCTTCTCCATCATTCGCATGATACACAATTCTGACCGTCTGGGCCTTAATAGTAATTCCACGCTCACGTTCAAGCTCCATATTATCGAGAACCTGGTCCTGCATCTCCCTCTGTGTAAGGAGGCCCGTCTTCTCAATTATTCTGTCTGCAAGCGTTGACTTGCCATGGTCGATATGAGCAATAATGCAAAAATTCCTTATGTGTTTCTGGTCAATGTGTCCCATTCCTGTCTCCATTTCCTGTAAATTATAATGACTTAAGATATCCTTCTATTCCGTCTGCAATTGCCTTTGCACATTCAGTCTTCTTAGTTGTCACAAGGGCATCGTCCCTGGAATTGGTTATAAATCCAAGCTCCACTATACAGCTTGTGCATCTGCTTGTATTAATCCTGTAATTACGGTTGGCATTATTGATAGTACCGCACTTAACGCCCCTGTTCTTCGTCAGCGACAGCTTGTTAAGCTCCACAAGTATCATATTGGAAAGCTGTGTAGCGTCCGAAGGCCTGGTGTTGCTTATCCAGCACTCAACTCCGCCTGCCTGCGAGGCTCCGCCTTTGGATGAATCCTGATAAAAATTGCGATGTATTGATACAAGCACTCCGGCATTGGCTTCCTCAGCAATCTTAACACGTTCATCAAGAGTAAGTGTCTTATCCGAATCTCTTGTAAGGACTACTGTAAATCCGTCAGCCTCAAGCTGTGCCTTGACAAGCTTCGCCATCTCAAGCACCTGTGTCTTCTCATAGTTCTTCTTATATTCAGCACCCGAATCGCTTCCTCCGTGTCCCGGATCTATACATACGACTTTATTATTCTTATGATATCCCACCGCGGCCGCCTGCGTCTGCGCCGTCTGCTCACCGCTTCCAAGTCCTTCCTCATATGATGGGGCAACCGCTGCTTTTGCATCGAAGTTATCTCCATGGTAATCATGGTATATCGTCCATCCGCAGTATGCAATAAAAAGCACAAGAATCAGAAGAACAAGCTTGTCCCATCTGAAATGCACCTGTTTTTTATTCTTCTTTGCTTTGCTTTTGGCTCTGTCCGTATTGCTGCGCCTGTAATCCCTGTGGCTGCGCTCATATCTTGCATCACCATGTCCGTATCTGTCATCATAACCGTCTGCATATCCATCATCGTTATCCTCCCATGCAGATTCTTCCGGTGATGAGATAAGTGGCAGTACAAAATCAGCTTCATGTGCATGTCTGCCGTAATCCTTCTTAGAGTGCGCGCTATCCACAAAACCGGGTACATCTATCCTCTCACTCTTTGAACGCGGTGTTCTTTTTGAAGCACCTGATGAATGTGAAAAATCTATAACATCAATATCTTTTCTGCCCATTATATAAAACTCCAAATTCACACAAACTAAAAGATACGGTACATGTTAATAACCGTATCTTTCATGTATGCTATCTTATTGTAAATGAATTTGCAGCCAACTTCAAGCCTTAATTAACGCATTTATACGCATTTTCCGCACTTATTCATTACCAGAGCTCCGCCAGGTCATATATAAGTCTCTCAGTCTTTTCCCATCCGAGGCATGGGTCGGTTATTGACTTACCGTAACAGTGCTCATCAACCTTCTGGTTACCGTCCTCAATATAGCTTTCAATCATAAGTCCCTTAACGAACTTATGAATATCAGGTGATACGTGGCAGCTATGCATTACATCCTTACTTATTCGTATCTGTTCTTCAAACTTCTTGCCGGAATTAGAATGGTTTGTATCGATTACCACGCCCATATTGTCAAGATTTCTCTCCTGATACTCTTCATAGAGATGACGGATATCCTCATAATGGTAGTTCGGTATGCTTCTGCCGAATTTGTCCACATAACCTCTTAAGATTGCATGTGTAAGCGGATTGCCATGTGTCTTGACTTCCCAGTCTGCATATGCAAATGTATGTGAGTTCTGTGCAGCAACTATTGAATTAAGCATTACTGATATATCACCGCCTGTCGGATTCTTCATCCCCACAGGAATATTAAGACCACTTGCCGTAAGTCTGTGATTCTGATTCTCAACAGATCTTGCACCTACTGCAACATAAGATAAAATATCTGAGAGATATCTGTGATTCTCCGGGTAAAGCATCTCATCAGCGCATGTAAAGCCTGTCTCTTCAACAGCTCTTCTGTGCATATGACGGATTGCAATAATTCCCTTGACCATATCAGAAGCTTTCTCCGGATCAGGCTGATGAAGCATTCCCTTATAGCCCGTTCCTACAGTTCTTGGTTTATTGGTATAGATTCTCGGAATCATAAGAATCTTATCCGCAACCTTATCCTGAACATTACGAAGCCTTGATATATAATCAAGTACAGAATCCTCATGATCTGCTGAGCAAGGGCCTATTACAAGTATAAGCTTATCTGACTTTCCCTCAAATACAGCCCTGATCTCTTCGTCTCTTTCCGCCTTAATCTTCTTAGCCTTCTCACTTATAGGGAATTCCGCCTTAAGTTCCTCAGGTGATGGCAGCTTTCTTACAAATTCCATGTTCATAACTTCATATCCTCCACAATCTTATCTTTATTGAAGATTTTAGAATGCTTACGAAAACATTGCACGGTTCATCACAGATTTAAGCCAATTGTCTGTGCAATAAAAAAGTCCCGTCCTTGTTCAAAGGACGAGACCAATCCCGTGTTACCACCTTAATTCACATAAAACTCACGCTTCATGCCTTAGCAGGTACGATAAGCAATTAATCCTGTAATATGTCCGGATTAATTATCTGATGATACCCTGACGCCTTATTACGGTGCGTCACCTCCGTCACAGCCTACTAAAATGTATCTTAAATAATATATATCAATATATATATCAGATATGCAGTCGTTCGGTGCGCAGCTCCAAGATGTATTCACAGCCACCGCCCCTGCAGCCTTACACCAACCGGCTGCTCTCTGTAAGTTCTTGTGTCTGCTACTCTTTCTCTTCATAGCTTTTCTAAAATATTCAACTATTGATATTTTATAATTATACGCACGTTATGTCAAGGGAAATATTGTCAAGAGCATCATCAAAATATATTCCACGTAATATCAGCATCTTCACATCTTTTGAACATTACGTTGTACAAATCCGATAATGTATTTCTCAGTTTATCACTCTCAGGTATATCGCCTGTGAATGGTTTGTACCATATATTGTACCTGACACCGGCTGCTTCTGACATTATATCGGACATAATTACATCATTACGACTGTAGAATGCATTGCGCCTTCTGCGTGTGTTATACTCTTCTTCGTCTGCCGCGCTGTCGATATCCTCTGTCTCAAGAAGCATGCCATGTACTCCTTCAAGATGCTTATCCATCTCTTTTATAAATATGCTTCCCACACCATCACTTCTATATTCTTCCAACACCGCATAATAATCAAGCAGCACATAATCGTCAGCTGCTTTTGTAAACAGTGCATATGCCATAAGCGGACTTTCCTCTGATTCATCAGTACTTCTGCCGGCTTCAAACATTCCAAGCCCAATGTACATCCCGTCCTCAAGAAGTTTTTCTATTGCAGCAACCGGCTTACGCTCGTCAGCCGGGAAGTGTCTTACTGCCGGTCCCGTATATATTTCCCTAATCTGCGATGGTGCAAGCTTTTCTATTCTGTATAACATTATCTGTCTCTCCATTCTTAAGACAGACCACTACTGTACAGCGTCCGTCCCTGTGTTCAAATTCAAATGTTCCATTATATCTGTCAGCTATATTTCTGACATTCAGCATTCCATTGTTAAGTTTCAGTTCACCGTATGAGCTGTATGCCCTTATCATAATTCCATTATCAGTATCCTTCACATCAACTCCGGCATACGGCACATCCGATGTGCCAGCAAGTTCAAGTGCATAGTCAAGCAGGTTGGATAATATTATTGTTATATCCACCTCGTTAACCATTCCCAGATTACATGTTATATTCATTCTGAATGGTATTCCCTGCTTTCTTGCTGTCTCAGCATGCATATTAAGGATGGCATCCGCAATCCGGTTGCCGGTTGATATTATATTCACATCAGACAGTTCTACATCCAGCTCCTCCGAAAGGAATTTTTCAGCTCCTTTAATATCACCTTCATCAAGCTTAAACATAATGTATGTGAGCTTGCTTTTCATGTCATGCCTTACAATCATCGTCTGCTTATTAATCTCATGCATGTTCTCTATTATCTTCTTTTCGCTCTCATACGCTGCATTTTTGACTTCTTCCTTTATAAGGTTAATGCTGGTATTGGTAAGATTAACAAACAGTGTGTAAAGTATTGCATCAACCGCTACGAGTGCCACAATTACAAAATACACCGACACAATTGATGAACTCTTGGCGCTCATATAGACAATATCCATAAGGAAAAGCTCTGCAACCGCTGTTATTATCATTGCAGCATTAAGCTTGAGATATACGGTATTGCTTACATATTGCGAGTCCTCAATCTTATTGCGTATAATCAGCTCCGTGCAGATTATATAGATAACCTTTGCAAGTACAACAAGCGCAACTCGGAGCACGCCAAATTCAGGATATCCGTTGGCATCATATACTATGAAGTTGCCAAACACGCCTGTCAGAAGTATGCCTGTTGTCGATAATATGATTGAATTCATGAATATCAGAAGTATCTTTTCGAGCATACGGCCTTTTAAGAATAGCAATAACAAAATCAATATTGTTATATCTTCTATATACTCTTCATGAACGCTAAAATAATAAATTGTATTTGACATAGTTACAACAAGCATGATAACCATTGTAAATATAATAAACTTCAGCACTACTTTTTTCTTTTCTTTAAACTGAAAATATCTTATAAAAAACTGTGCTAATAAAGCTGCCTCAACAATATTTGCTGTTAATTCAAACACACTACTTATATTAATCATAATTCCACTCTGCTTTCTATACAATAACGATATATTATTATACATATCCCCATAAGAATTAGCAAATTTTATATCCAATTATTTTAACATAAAATTAGCGGCAGGTAAGTCCTGCCGCTATCACGTTCTTTATTGATACTATAGATTGCCTGATTCCAAAATTTTATTTTCTCTTAGGTGCTTCTGGTCTGTAATATCCCTTCATTGTGAAAGCCATTTCCTTATCTGTCTTCTCCGCAACAGACTTAACAGCCTTTGCTGCTTTCTTGAGTACCATGCTCTTAATGTCTCTCATACTGTTTTCTCCTTTCTTTTTATATTCGAAGCCACGCATACGATGATGCACGCAAACACCATCAGCACAGCTAAGTTGCTATAATATCTCATCATCAGACATTCAGCTGTAAAATACACTGATATGAATAAGATTCTTTTATAAATTTTTTCAAGCTTATAATCAGTTATAATAAGAGCTGCCAGTCCAATCCATATATACCAGGTTCTTGCTGGAAGCAGCGTATATGCTGTAAGAACAAGAAGCATCATCGCTGCCATCATGCATTTGCAGGATATGAATGTTCTTGCATGATAGCCCTCTGTCACGCTTCTTATAATCAGAAAATTACTGTAAAACCAGATTGCTTCAATCAGTCTGCCGAAAATAATTCCCGACAGCAGAACAATCATATAATCAACGACATCGCAGAGCATGACTTCTATTCCGTATCTGTATACATCTTCTTCAGAAGAATCAACTATACCGTTTCTCACAAAATATGAAGCTGTACATTCCGCAAGCCGTCTGATCATTCATCCACCTCATCAGTTACATTGAGCACAACATCTGCGGTATAGATTCCGTCTTTATAATCAAATCCATACATTCCGTCATACTTTTCTGTAATATTCTTAACATTAAGAAGTCCGTATCCATGAATAAATCTGTCATCCTTAGTTGTTACCGGTTCTCCGTCTTCCAGTTCCGGAGCTTCACTGCACGAATTAGTTACAGTAAAATGATACCTTGTTCCGGCATATATAATCTTAAGTCCTGCCTCAGGAGACTGGCATTTGGCTGCCGCCTCAAAGGCATTGTCGAGAAGGTTCGACAGAATTATCGCAGCATCGACTTCGTCAATACTGTCAAGATTGCATTCTATGTCTATGTCAAATAGTATTCCATGCTGTGCTGCATATTCAATATGCTTATTAATAATAGCATCTGCCATTCTGTTCTGTGTTGACACATAGCTGACACCTGCAAGACGGACATCAAGATTATCTTTGAGATACTTCTTTGCATCATCAACATTGCCTTCCTTGAGCTTAAGCAGTATATACATAAGCTGGTTATACAAGTCATTGCGTATCTGCATTGTACGAACATGCTGTTCATGCATCGCACCTATCTCTTTTTTCTCACTTTCATATGCTGAATTCTTAATCTGCTCCTTAATAAGCTTAATTCCGTTATTCGTAAGCTCAATAAAAAGTGCGTATATCAGCATTCCGACAGCAAGCAGCAGTATTATTATTAAATATCCTTCCCCGGCAAGCTTCATATTGTCGGAATTGGCATATATTATGTTAGCTATGAATACACTTGCAAATATCATGGCAAGCATTACTATGTTGACTTCTATATATGTCTTATCGCTTACATACTGCTTGTCCCTGACCTGATGGCGTATAATTGTTTCTGTCACTGCAATATATATACCGTCTTTGATAAGTTCTGCGGCCATACTTATTATTACGGAACCTGACAATCCAAAATGCCATTGTGTCCATGACAGCAGCACGCCATATGTCAGTATTATTGCTGTTGCAAATATCATTGCCGACATCTGCGCCACCAGAGCATGTTCAAACCTCCTGCCCTTAAGGAATAACACGGCAAGTGCATATATAATCACAGCCGCTATATATTCCTGATATATCATTCTTACGCCGGCAAGATTCATTATCTGCATACCAATGGCGTATATTAATAACATAACCGTAAACTTTATTCTGTTGTGTCTTGCATCTCTAAGTCCAAAGTATCTGAACAGAAACTGCATAACAATAAATGCTTCCAGTATGTCAGCTCCCGCTTCAAATATGTAATTCATATGTTTACTCCAGGTTCCTGTGTACTATGGTATGATTATACAATAATAATCCATAAAATGGCAATTACTATGCATCGACAATTTTTTCTGTAATTCGACCCTCATTTAATGTATAAATCTCATCTGACAGATATCTGAGTTCATCTGTATCATGGCAGGCAAGCATATATTTTATAATTATCTGTAATTATTCATAAATGCCACAATAAAATTATACTTTATATATGAATGGATATTTATTATTCATTTTGCAGTATATATGAAATAATCACCATTAATAATTTACATAATCTATGATAGTTCCATCATAGTTTATTGTATAAAAATATATCTTATTATCTATTCTGCCATCTTTAAATTTTACATGCACTGTAGGATTTGTTTCACTCCCATAATAGTAAAAATATCTTATCCTTTTCCCCCATGACACAACCATTCTTTTGTTTTGCGGTAATTGTCCAAGCGCATTTTCTATTGAATCGGTTTCACTATAGGCTCCTTCTACAATTGCCTTCTCAAGATTTTCTTTTGTTGTTTTTACTGTAAGCGTAGCATAATATCCCGGCACATTAATATTCTGATTTTCAATCGCATATCCTATATATTCAACATGAATAACTCTATAATACCAAGTAAATATTGTAATTATCAAAAACAATATAATTATTATAAGCAGCTTAATACAGTTTACTCGTTTCATCAATCTCATATACCTTTCATATAAACTAACCGATATTCTCTTGTGTATTGTTGATTAAATTAATCTTAGCAGTATGTTTAACTTTTATAGTATATGAAACTGGTATAATACCATCAGTTGATCTGTCTCGTCATCTACTGTCGCAATCCTAATCATTTTCTCCCCACTGCCGCCTGCACAAGGTGCTTTGCAAGAACTGCCGTAGTGACCGCTCCGACACCTCCCGGAACAGGAGTTGCCATTGATGCAATGCCCTCAAGTGAATCATAATCAACATCTCCGCAAAGCCTGCCATTATCGTCAACATTTATTCCAACATCAATAACAACAGCATCCTTACCGGCATATGCTCCGTCAATCATCCTGGCACGTCCTGCTGCTGCCACAAGAATCTCAGCACGGCTGCACTCTGCCTTAAGGTCCGCTGTCCTTGTATGGCATATTGTAACTGTTGCATTTTCTTTGACAAAAAGCATCGAAAGGGGCTTACCGACTACCATGCTCCGGCCGACTACCGTAACACGCTTACCCTGCATCGGAATATTGTATGCCTTGAGCACCTCGATTACAGCCTCAGCCGTACATGGAGCAAAGCCTGTGCTGTCACCTGCAAATACCTTTGCAATATTCTCAGGTGATATTCCGTCAAGATCTTTCGCCGGGTCAATCATCTTCTCAATGTCCTTCTCGCAGATGTGCTTAGGCAGCGGACGCAGCATAAGAATGCCATCTATTGCTTTGTCTGCATTTATCTTTGCGAATTCCTCTTTAAACAGAGCATCACTTATATCCTCCGGAAATGTATACGACTGCACGTTAAGTCCGAATGAAGCCATCTTCTTCATTGCACCTTTTTCATAAGATATATCATCCGGCTTCTCGCCGACACGTATGATTGCAAGTGTCGGTATGTATCCGTCAAGCTCTGCAAGCCGGTTCTGTACCTGCTCCTTTATTGCTGCTGAAACTGCTGCTCCCTTTAATGCTTCCATAGTTGTACCTCTCTCCATCTAATATTTGATTATATCAACGCCTTAAGGACCTTATCGTAGATTCTGTCTGCCTGTCTGCTTCCTTCCTCAATCATCTTATTGGCGCTGTTATTGAGTTCCTCTGCTTTATTGCGGTCTTTCATTGACTTTGTGTTAATATACACATTCATTGCTGCTCCGAGAAGTGCGGCTCTTGTGCTCTGTACTGCCACTCCCACATCGCTTACAGCCATTCTGCTTCCAATATCTGCAAGTCTGTCAAGAATTGTAAGCATCTGCATTGATTTTTCCATAATCTGAAGAGGAACTGCGCTTGCCGCAAGAAGATTTGTCTCCATGACCTCAGCCTTGTATGCTTTCTGTTCCTCAGTCTCAGATGGAAGTGAATATGCTTTTGCAAGCGGTGCGAATACCTTTGCATCGTCATCTGCAAGTGCCGTAAATTCAGCCTGAAGCTGCACCATCTTCTCAAGATGTTCCTTAACCTCCGGCTCAGCCTCAGCATATTTTTTCTTACCTACAGTAAGATTGGCTACCATCTGTCCGAGTGCGTTGCCGACAGCACCGCACAGTGCAGATGCACCTCCGCCGCCCGGAACCGGCTCCTTTGATGAAAGTACGTCTAAGAAATCCTGAATCACCTGTTCTTTAATCATTGTATTACTCCTTTTTATTAATATGAATACTCAGCTTTTTTAAGGAAAAGCCCTTTTGCAGGGGCAAGCTGTCCGCTCATGCTTCTTGTGCCGCCGTTAAGCATGGCATCTATGTCTGCCGGGCTGAATCTGCCAAGTCCTGCATCAACTATCGTGCCTGCCATGATTCTTACCATGTTATACAAAAAACCGCTTCCGTGAAATTCCAGTTCAATTATTCCCGGCTCTTCACGATTCCACAGGCATGAATAATCCTTATGTATATTTATATCATATATTGTCTTTACTGTATATGGCATAAGCTTCGCATCTGTACAAAATGCTTTAAAATCATGTTCTCCAATCATCCGCTGTGCCGCCTCACACATAAGCTTCACATCAGGTATTCCGTCAGGCTTCCATGAATATCTGCGCCTGAACGGATTGGCAGGCTCTGATGTCTCAATTCTGTAGACGTAGTATTTACCTGTTGCAGAATGTCTTGAATGAAAGTCAAGCGGTACTCTCTCAGTAAGATTAACCCTTATATCTTCGGGAAGCATGCTGTTAAGCTCCTCTGTAAAGTGCATCTCATCAAGCCTCTGTCTGCATCTGAAATTAGCCGTCTGCGCCAGTGCATGTACTCCCGCATCTGTCCGCCCCGAACCGATAAGCTTTGTCTTCTCACCGGTGCTCTTTATTATTGCATCCGTGAGTATCTGTTCAATTGTATTGTCTGTGTCATTAAGTCTCTGCCAGCCATTATATCTGCTGCCGTCATACTGTATCGTCAGTCTGTAATTATTCAAGTTTTACCACCTCACATACCGTAAGTACGCCTTCCCTAACGTGGAATCTTATGTCATATCCGCCATATTCCATTCCATAGCGCCTTGTCTTATCGTTCTGGTACTGCGGTCTCGGATCCTGCTTAAGAAGCTCCGTGACAGCCTGTCTCAGCCTTACCGGCAGCAGTTCCATAAGTTCATCCGGGAATACCACTTCAAGGCTGTATCCGCTTACTCTGTCCGCAAATCCGCATACAGCATGCGGATGGCTGTCCGTATAGGTAATATACGGCTTTATATCATATATCGGTGTTCCGTCAAGAAGGTCAGCACCCTGAACACGCAGGACAGGTCCGTATCTTTTATCAGTCTCAATTCCCAGCAGCTTTACACTCGATAATCCTATCGGGCTTGGCCTTACCGGTGACCTCGTTGCAAACACTCCCATCCGCTTATTGCCTCCAAGTCTTGGCGGATGAACCATCGGAGACCATGTGCTGTTATTATCTGCGCCGTTACCTGCGGGCAGCTTCGAGAATTCCCACAGCAGCCAGATATATGAATACTCCTCAAGTCCTCTGAATGCATTGATATCCCTGTACTCAGGTTCAAATACTATAACCGACTCCGCGCTTGTAAGTCCGCTCTGTCTGGGTATACCGAATTTGGCTGTAAAATCATTGTGTATGTGTGCTATTGTTCTAATCATAATATCCCGATATGCCTTTATCTCCCCTGCCATAAGGCTTATCACCGTATGCAGAAGATTAATGAAGTTTATTTATATCATTTTATTATAAGTTTCTTCCTTCATTTGGGCAATACATTTCTTAACCGCATCCGGCGGTTTCTTATACAACGATTCCGTATACACAAATCGCCATGTAATGATGGAAATTATCTAATCTAAAATATTGTCCAGACTACAGTTACTGTATCTGTAACATCTATGTCGTCTGCCTCAATATCTATATCATATGTCCCCGGTGCACTCATTTCACATTCCGTACAATCCATTAATCTCATTTCATTCATTGGCTTTGTTACAAAATCTATCTCTCCCCAGGAATAATCAATTGTTTGTATTTCACCCAGTTTCACATTTGCTGCTGTTGTAAGTACCTGTGCCTTTTGAATGGAATCCTCAATTGCTTTATGTAACAGCTCATTTTTACATTTTTCTACATCAGCTACAGTATATTCAATAGAAAACTCCGGTTTTAATGAACTATGTGCCAAAGCATATAGCACCTGTCCCAGCTTTTTGTTATCAGAAGCAAACACCTTACCAGCGTCTTGTAATGCTCAACAAGCGCAGTCATTGTCCAGTCATCGTT
>ERZ780198.2751-NODE-2751-length-12901-cov-4.117235_pt1 | contig 12901 bp, 11 predicted proteins | sample MGYA00510979_ERZ780198 | MGnify/ENA primary metagenome ERZ780198 (study PRJEB29588, sample SAMEA2158039) | human gut metagenome | biome: human gut; feature: human-associated habitat; material: faeces | place: Denmark | collected 2008/2010 ...
AAAAGAAGTTCTAACAGAGTTGCCAGATAAAACGGTTACTGTATTAAATAGCCAAATGACGGAAGAACAAAAAGAAATATATATGGCTTATTTAGCAAAAGCAAAGAAAAATGTTGAAGACGAGATAAAAGAAAATGGAATAGAAAAAATTGTCTGTGGTAAGGGAATTGCTTTTAAAAAGAAACCTGGAATGAAAATAGATGTTTCATTGATCAACCAAACTTTCGTACTTGAAGAAAATGCCAATCATCGATACGAGGATCTCTTGAAAGATGTACCTATGCCTTATATTGAAATTTCTAGAGAAATTATCAACCAGGCTAAGCTTCAATTGGCAAAGCCCATTTCGGATATTGTGATTCTGACTTTAAGTGACCATATTTATGCCGCTGTTCAAAGGGTTAAAGAAGGTATCTCAATTCACAATTCATTACTTTGGGAAGTTCAAAACTATTACGAGCTTGAATATGAACTCGGAAAAAAAGGTATTCAACTGATCAAAGAGCGTGAGGGAATAGACTTGCCTGATGATGAAGCTGGTTTTATTGCGCTGCATATCGTAAATGCTCAAATCAATGACAATCCAGAAATGGATAGTGCTTACAAGATCACAAAGCTAATTCAGGAAATCACGACTATAGTCCGTTATTCCTTCTCCAGGAATTTTTCATCCAGCGATATCTATTATTACCGGTTTATTACACATTTAAAATTTTTTGCGATTCGTATGTTTAATGGAAAAACAATGAACAACAATGACTTGGAGCTCTTAGATGTGATTCGGGAAAAATTTCAGTTGGCTTATAACTGTGTTCAGCAGATCAAGGATTTTCTTCAACAAAAATATCGCTATACGATGACTGATGAAGAAATCATGTATCTGACCATTCACATTCATCGCGTCGTGAACAAGGCATCGGACAAGAACCATTAAATCATCAAAATATTCATGGGATGGTAACATTTAGTTGGCTTAACCCTGTCAATTCTTAAAATTGGAGGGCAACATGAAAAAATATGAAGAATTAGTCAAATTTATAATCAAAAATATTGGAGGAAAGAATAACATTCTCAATGTTACGCATTGTGTAACTCGTTTACGATTTCAATTAAAAGATGAATCTAAGGCCAATGATGATGCTTTGAAAAACAACAGTGGCATCATAACCGTAATGCACTCAGCTGGCCAATACCAGGTTGTCATCGGCAATCATGTAGCTGATGTATACAGTGAGCTTGTAAATGAGATTGGTGTCAAAGAATCACAGGAACCTTCTCAAAGGAAAATGAAGATAAAGGAAAAAGCACTAGATCTGATTTCTGGAATCTTTATGCCGTCTTTAAGTCTCTTGTGTGCCTGCGGTATGATCAAAGGATTAAATATTATCTTCTCATTTGTAGGTTTGTATACTCAAGAATCTGACTTATACTTATTGATCAATGCTATTGGAGATTGTTTCTTTTACTTCTTCCCAATCGTTATAGGATACAATACAGCTAAAAAAATCAATATGAATCCATATACCGGTATGATTATTGGTGCTGCTTTGTGCTATCCAACAATTAACGGTGTGGATCTTAACTTTTTTGGATTAAACTTAAATGCAACCTACACTTCTACAGTGTTACCGGTTATTATTACATGCTTCTTAGCTGCACCGATTGAAAAATTTTTAAATAAAGTTCTTCCTTCCGTAATTCGTTCTTTTATGACACCGACCATCGTACTGCTAGTTTCAGTTACTGTAGGCTTTATTTTGATTGGTCCTATTGTGAATGCGGCATCACAGGGAATTTCCGATGCTTTATTGGCTGTATATGCACTATCTCCTGTTTTGGCGGGCATTCTTTTCGCAACTTTGTGGCAGGTTTTCGTCATCTTCGGTGTACACATCACTTTCATCGTATTGTGTATGATGAACTTGTCCATGGGTATTCCAGATCCACTATTAGGATCTCAGGTTTTTGTAGCATTTGCCACTAGTGCAGTTGTATTGGCAATCTTTATCCGTACTAAGAATAAAGAGTTACGAAGCGCCTGTATCCCTGCTTTTATATCTAGTATATTTGGTATCACAGAACCTGCTTTATACGGTATTACAATTACTCGCCCTGTAATGTTTGCAGTTTCATGTATCGGTTCCGGTATCTCTGGGGCTATCTCTGGTTTCTTAGGATTCCGCTACTATCAAATGGCTGGAATTGGATTATTGGAGATTCCTGCTTTGTTGCCAACAACAAATACAGGCACGGTTCTATTGCAAGTGGTAATATGCATGATTATCACTTTTGTGATTACATTTGTTTTAGCTTTTGTACTATACAAGGAAAACACCCAACCTTCTTCATCTCAGCCTTCTCCATCTATTGAAGAAACATCCAAATCTTACGGAGAAATCTCATCTCCAATCAAAGGAGAAGTTAAACCACTGTCAGCCGCAAAAGACGATGCTTTCGCAACAGGAGCCTTGGGAAAAGGATGTGTCATTATGCCGGAAGAAGGCAAAGTTTATTCTCCATTTGACGGAACTGTGCTTGTAATGTTTCCTACCGGTCACGCAATTGGATTGGTAGATGATAAGGGATGCGAGATTTTGATTCATGTAGGAATCAACACTGTTCAGCTTGGTGGAAAACATTTCTTCCCGAAAGTAAAAATTGGGGACAAAGTAAAGAAAGGACAGTTTCTTTTGGAATTTGATTTGGAAGCAATTAAAGAAGAAGGATACGATACAGATACAATTGTAGTTGTATCCAACAGTAAAGATTATTCTGAAGTTTCCTTGTCAAAAGAAGGAGAAATCGTACCACAGGATTGTTTACTAACAGTAAAGGGGTAATTTATGATATTTCCAAAAAATTTTCTATGGGGTGGAGCCACAGCGGCTAACCAGTGCGAAGGAGCCTTTAATGAAGGTGGTAAAGGAGATTGTCTGTCTGATCATCTAACGAGCGGTTCTTTGACTACAAAAAGAAGGTTCACAAAAAATATAGAAACGGACGCTCTTTATCCCAGTCATGAAGCTGTAGATTTTTATCATCATTATAAAGAAGATATCGCACTATTTGCCAAGATGGGCATGAAAGCTTATCGCTTGAGCATCACATGGTCAAGGATTTTTCCTAACGGTGATGAGATGAAACCCAATGAAGAAGGGCTCAAGTTCTATGATTCTGTATTTGATGAATGCATTCGTTACGGAATCGAACCCATCGTTACTTTAATGCACTTTGACATGCCTTATCATTTGTTTGAAGAATATGGAGGTTTTCAAAATCGAAAAGTTATCGATTTCTTCGCCTCATTTGCCAAGACTGTATTTCAACGTTACAAGGGAAAGGTGCATTACTGGTTAACTTTCAATGAGATCAATTTTGCCTGTATTCCTATGGGGAATTTAGAGATTCTTGGAATCTATGATGAAAGAACAAAGGATTATACTCAACCATTGGATGATCCGCAAAAACGTTATCAAGCTCTTCATCATGTATTCCTAGCTTCTGCAAAAGCTGTGGAAATTGGCCATGAAATAGATCCAACCAATAAAATTGGATGTATGATATCTCATGTTACACAATATCCTTTAACTCCACATCCAGAGGACATGTTGTACGTGCAACAGCAAAATCATCAATTCAATGATTTCACTGCAGATGTTCAGATACGAGGTAAATATCCTTATTACATGAAGCGATTCTTTGATGAAAACAATATCAATATTCAATGGGAGAAAGGGGATGAAGAAACATTAAAAAATGGTTGCGTTGATTTCTACTCATTCTCTTACTACATGAGCAATTGTCAAAGTATAATTAAGGAAAGTGAAGAACATTCAGCCGGAAACCTTTTAGAAGGAATCACCAATCCTTATCTAGAATCCAGTGAATGGGGTTGGCAAATTGATCCTGTCGGGCTCAGATATACTTTGAATGAGATTTATGACAGATATGCCATTCCTATCATGATTGTAGAAAACGGATTAGGTGCAAATGACAAGATTGAAAACGATGGGACAATCAACGATGACTATCGCATAGATTATCTGAAAGCACATATTGAGCAAATGAAGGAAGCTGTAAAGGATGGAGTGGATTTAATCGGATATACGATGTGGACTCCGATTGATATTATCTCCTCAAGCACTGGCGAAATGAAAAAAAGATATGGTTTGATCTATGTCGATAAAAATGATGATGGAACTGGTTCTTTCAAACGAATCCCCAAGAAATCATTCTACTGGTACAAGAATGTAATAGCTTCTAACGGCGAAAATCTTTAGTGGAAGCAACTCCAAGAAAAATATTGATGGTATTAAGGCATTACATTAATTGCTCATTCTAAACTAAGAGTACCAGGTGTCCATCACGTTACATCATTATACCCAATAGCGTCACCCTTACGAGTGGCGCTTCTATTTTCTATAGTCTCTCTTATTCTTTGTACACTTATTGATATCGATTCAAGTATGGTGGATGATACATTTTAGTAAAGTTTCTATTTCCTTTGTCTTTGATTTTAATGGACCATACCATTCTAGGACGCCATATTGTGTGCGGAATATATTAGATTTTATATCACGATTTCATTGCACTCAGAGCACCATTTAAGGCAAAATGTATCACTAGCTAAGTTTATATGACTTTTATCCAAGTTGGATTTGCTTGATCTCTTATGCATTGCTTTCGGAATGGACATTATGTAATCAAAATATAATCCTTTATGTAAATCATTTTTAAAAGAAGAATTGTTCGTACTGCTAAGATTATGAATAATACTTCTTAAAGCTTTGTTTTGGCAAGACGATATGTAGCTACTTCTTTTTTTTATCTATAAATATTGATTCTATTTAGATTTTCTTGTTTTGATTTTTATAATTTAGTATTTTGGGTAAAAAGGTATGTTGATCTCAGCTCTACATGAAAAAGATGGTTATACTAGTAAAGTGAAGCATTTTGTATTGAATTAAACAAAGAGCAACTCTCTGATGAAGGGAGTTTTTTTTATGGGCTACATGAATTTTAAAATCATATGAGGAATTGAAGAAAAAGTTAATAATATAAAGTATAATAACTGTGAAAGGAATTGATAGAATGAAATTATTACCGACGGGAATTGAAAATTTCAAAACTATGATTGATAAAAGTGCGTATTATGTAGATAAGACAAATTTCATTGAGGATGTATTAAGTGAACAAGTTGTTTTGTATACAAGACCTCGAAGATTTGGTAAAACACTGAATATGTCGATGCTTTATTATTTCTTTTCAATCAAAGAAAAGGAGAACGCTTATCTATTTGATGGCTTAAATATTTCGAAGAATAAGGATGCTTTAAAGCATCAAAATAAATATCCAACGATTTTTATTTCTTTAAAGGAAATGAAAAACTTAACTTTTGATGCGCAAATTTCATCTTTTTCAAATGTGATTTATGAATTGTTAGAGAAAAACTTAGAAATATTATCTTCTGATCAATTGTCGGATACAACTAAAGATATTTTAAAAAAATTGCATAATCGTTCATCTAGTGTTGAAGATTTAAAAATTTCATTGAGAGTCATAACGAATGCGCTATATACTTATTATCAACAAAAAGTTATTGTTCTAATCGATGAGTATGATGTTCCTTTACAGGCTGCCTATCAAAATAATTATTATGAAGAAATGGTTGAGTTTTTAAGAAGTGTTTTTTCTTCAGCGCTTAAAACGAATGATGCTTTAGAAAAAGGTGTTATGACTGGATGTCTTCGTATTTCTAAGGAAAGTATCTTTACTGGGTTGAATAATTTTACTGCTTATTCTGTTTTAAATAATATTAGCAGTGAATCTTTTGGATTTACTGAATCGGAAGTTAAAAAGTTGTTAAAAGATTATAATCTATCAGAAAAGATGGATGAAGTAAAAAAATGGTATGATGGATATCAATTTGGTAATAAAGAAATTTATAATCCATGGAGTACACTTATGTATGTTAAAAATATAACGCAAGATGTGTCTTTTAAACCAATTTCTTTTTGGGCAAATACTAGTGGAAATGATATTGTTGTTAAGTATATTCAAAATGGGGATAAAAAATTACGCAAGGAGTTTGATGTATTAATGAATGGTCAATCCCTTATTAAATATATCAAGCCTGAACTTACGTATCGTGAAATGGATAATATCAATAATATTTATAGCTTTTTATTACTAACTGGCTATTTAAAGGTCATTAAAGATAGGGGAGAAAATCAATACGAATTGGTTATCCCAAATAAGGAAGTTTATGAAATCTATAAACAATCCTTCATGTCATATTTTGAAGATTATACAACAAGTAGAAAAGGTGAATTGTATCAAGAACTTGTGGATGGAGATGCAAAAAAAGTAAATCTATTGTTGAATGATATACTATTAAGAAGTATTAGTTATTTTGATAATCAAGAATCCTTTTATCATGGATTTCTAGTAAGATTGTTGAATGATTATGAGGTAGTATCTAATAAAGAATCTGGAAATGGTAGATTTGATGTATGTGTTTTACCAGAAAACATACTTGGAACAGTGGTGCTTATTGAGTGTAAACATTCAATAAGTGAAGATGATCTAATTGATGATGCTAAAGAAGGAGCAAGACAAATTGTCGAACAAAAATATCTTGAAGAACATAAATTTAAAAAATATGAAAATGCAGTTGGCTATGGAATATCTTTCTACAAGAAACAGTGTTATGTAATCAAAGTGGAATGTGATTCTAAAACATAGATTGATGACAAGATTGCAGCAAGTGTTCAGTTTTACTAGGCTATAGAAAGATAACTACAAAACTAGAGTAGAGATTGTATTGTGTGATACAGCTTCTACTCTTTTTCTATATCAACAAATGATACTATTATTCGTTGAAGAAATGAATATGTTGGACAATTTTTAAGAGGAGTTGTCTTTTCTTTTGTACTACATATTGTTCTTGCGCGTCATTAATTGCAGTGGTAAACTGAAGCTAAGGAAAAGTTAGTTTTATCTAACATTTTGAGGGTTGATTATGAAGTTTTATGAAAGCGGAGATCAAAGTAAACCAGTCATCTTTTTGTTTCCAGGCACTTGTTGCCTATATAGTAGTTTTGATCATGTGTTAGAAGGATTACATGTATATTTTTATACGGTGGCTATTTCTTATGATGGCTTTGATCCAAATGAGAATACTCAATTTCATTCGATGGAAGAAGAGTGTGAAAAGATTGAAAAAGAAATAATTGATCATTATGGCGGAAGAATTAAAGCGGCTTATGGCTGTTCGCTTGGAGGCAGTTTTGTTTCTTTGTTGATTCAAAGAAAAAGAATTCATATGGATCATGGCATTATCGGAAGTAGTGATATGGATGAGGCTGGAAAGGTGATGGCTACAATTCAGGCATCTATAGTAACGCCTATTATGTTTAAAATGGTGCATACAGAAACACTTCCAAAGTTCATGGAGAAAAAAATTGCGCATATGGATGATTCGAAGAAGGATTTGGTGAATGGATTTTTAGATATGTTTGGTTTAGGAAGTCCTTGGATTAGTAAGTGTAGTATTTATAATCAGTTCTATTCGGATTTAGTGACAAAAGTACAACACAATATGGATGTTCCAAATACAAAAATTCACGTATTCTATGCGACCAAAATGGGTAAAAAATATGAAAAGAGATACTATACATATTTTAAGAATCCGGATATTCATCGATTTAATATGCAGCATGAAGAATTGTTTTGTTGCCATCCTGACAAGTGGATAGAAGAAGTAAGAAATGTTGTAATTGGAGATGTTGGATTATGAAATCAAAAATAGATATTACAGGTGTTTCGGAGACAATGCTTCAGACTTTATATGCTAGAGCAAAAGAAACGAATAGTCAAAATGCAAAAATCAAGGATGATATTGCCGTACATATTGTTGAAAATATAGATTATGATTTTTCTAAAGCTGATAAAGATAGTGCTATGAGTAGTGGTGTTATCGCAAGAACGATTGTATTGGATCGTATGGTCGAACAATATTTAAATGTTCATACAAATGCAGTTGTATTAAATATTGCATGTGGATTGGATACTCGTTGTTACAGAATGAAAGGTAAATATCTTCGTTGGTATAATCTTGACTTGCCTCAAACTATGAAGATAAGGGAACAGTTTCTTACTGAAACAGGGCCAATGTATCAAATCGCAAAATCAGCTATGGATGATTCTTATATCCATGATATTGAGTATCGTGGAGAAGATATTCTAGTGATCATTGAAGGGTTAACTATGTATTTAGACGAAAAAGAAGTGTTGAAGATGTTTTCTATTATTGAAAAATCCTTTAAAAAAGTAACTATTCTTGTCGAAACTATGTCGCCATTTGTAGTAAAGCATATGAAAGAAAAGTCGATAGATCAAAGTAATGCTAAATTTTTATGGGGTGTAAAGAATGGAAATGAACTACAAAAGATTTTACCAGAATTTATTTTTGAAAAGGAAGTTAGTTTGATTGAAGGTATGAAAGAATTGCATCCTATTTATCATTTGTTTGGATGGATTCCATTGGTTCGAAATATTTCAAATAAAATTATAGTTTTGAAGAATAGGAGTTAATACGGATGAAGAAAATTCATTTTGAAGTACACACAGATGGATTTTATGGTGACTATTGGAAATGCAAAACAGATTCAGATTGTGCGATGATTGCCATGATTGGTGATGATTCCCAGGATTATTTGGCCCGTACATCTGTAAAATGGTTACATAAACTAGGATTAAATATAATGACTATGTCACCCGCAAAAAAAGATTATGGACATCATAATTATCCTTTAGAACGAATAGAGAATGCGATAAGATGGCTAAAAGTACATGGAAATAAGAAGGTTGGAATTGTGGGTGCATCCACTACAGGAACACTAGCACTTACGGCAGCTTCTTATTTTGAAGATATCACTTTGACAATTGGCTTAACTCCAAGTGATTTTATTTGGCAAGGCTTTATGCAAGGCAAAAAAGATGGTTGTAAAGAATGGCCAATCGAAGGTGAATCACTATTTTCATATAGAGAAAAACCACTTCCATATATGCCATTTTGTTATAAACATCCTCAATATTGGCATGTGATTGAACAAGAAACAAAGCGAACGGGTGATATGATTAATTCTAGAAAGTTGTTTGATGATTCAGAAGCCGTTCATCCGATTTCGGAAGAAGAAAAAATCAAGATTGAAAAGATTCATGGAAAACTATTGTTGATTGGTGCTGAAGATGATGTGTTGTGGGATGCTGCAAAATACATTCGTCGCATGGAAGAACGAGAACATATATGCAAGTTAGAAGCTGTTGTGTATAAATATGGGACTCATTTTGTTTTTCCGGAAAGCATGTTAAAGATGATGCTTCCAATTGGTTCAGCAAGCTTTGTGAAATTTGCGTTTCAATCCGCAAGAAAACATCCAAAGGAATGCCTTGAAACACGCATAGATATTGATGTTCGTATTAGGGATGCGATTGAAGAATGGAAAAAAGGTGAAGTTGGATATGGCGGATAAAATACAAAATGCGTATGAATCATCAAAGAATATTTATGATGATGTTTTGACACAGGGAAATATTTTCAGTAAGTTGTATATTAAATTATTTTGGAATGGTACTAATGATAATGATATAGCACAGAAAGTATTATCATATATTCCAAATGATTTTTCAGGTAATCTTCTAGATGTTCCAGTCGGAACAGCTGTATTTACTGAACACAAGTGGATAGCTTTAAAAGATGCGCATATTGCTTGTCTTGATTATAGTATGGATATGCTTGAACAAGCTAAGAAAAGATTTGATGGATATACACATATTAAATGTATTCAGGGGGATGTATCCAATTTAAAAATGAATGCTGAATCCTATGATATTGTGGTTTCCATGAATGGATTTCATGCTTTTCCAAATAAGAAAAAGGCATTTCAAGAAACGTGGCGAGTTTTAAAACCAGGTGGTACCTTTATAGCGTGTTTCTATATCAAAGGAAAGTCTAAAAGAACAGATTGGCTTGTGAATCATATTCTTTCTAAGAAAGGATGGTTCACCCTACCATTTCAAACGGAGGAAGAACTTAGAAATGTTCTAAAAGAGATGTACAAACAAATAGATCTTCACATAGATGGATCGATGGTATATTTTTGTTGCATAAAATAATGAGTTGAATGAAGGTGAGATTATGGTATTCAAAACAATAGGAAACAAATCAAATCCAGTTATACTTTTTTTTCATGCGATGGGTGTAACTGGAGAAAGCAGTATGCCAGTTGCCAAGAAATTAGCGGATAAATATTATTGTGTTCTACCCACTTCTACAGTATATTGTGCAAATCAAAAGTATCTAGGTAAAAGTGATGAGATACAACAGATTAAACGATTTTTAAAAGATCATGGAATCAAAGAGATTGAACTAGTAGTAGCATCTTCGATTGGAGCAGATCTTGCGATGACATTTTTGACGGAGGCTAAAATGCCGATAAAACATGTTTTCTTTGATGGTGGTCAATTTGCACAGATTGGTAAGATAACACGTAGAATTATGGTTCCATTTTTATATGTGGCCATGAAAAGTTTGTATTGGACAAATGGGAAAACATTGAAGAAAATTATGTGGTGTGACGATGATAATATTAAGCCTTATTTTATTGAAGCAGGAAAGAATTTGTCATATACAAATCTTAGAAAACAGATGGATGATAGTCTAGAAGATAAGCCATTTCCAAATTTATCAGAAGAGCTACAAAAACATACATTCTGGGAATTTGGTAGTAAAGAAGATCATTTTAAATATCGAAATGCAGTAATGCAAGCCTATAAATATGGCAACTTTCCAGTTTTTGAGGGGTTGAACCATATGGAGTATCAAATTCGGTGTCCAGATGGATTTGCCAGAATGTTAGAAATGATTATTAAGACAGATCGATTACCTGAGTTGACATTTTGAAAGAAGGTATCACAAAAATGTTATTATTTTTACAAAATGTTTTGTATTGTCTGTTGTATGCATTATTAATAAAATGTGCAGTAAAAAACGATGGGCGTAACTGTTTATATTTTTATCCGAAAGAATTTTTAGAGGAAGCACAAAAACGTGGTATTGCCGATAAGAAAACTGTCATGAAAAGGTCAAAATGGTTCATGATCCCTTTTTGTATCATTATATTTGTGGCTTTGATCCTGATTATTTCTGTTTGGAATCATGTTACGGATTTAAAAACGGCATATCTTCAAGCCTGCCTATTTCTTGTGGTCATGAATTGGTTTGATGGTATTGTGATTGACAGATTATGGGTAGGACACAGCAAAATATGGCAAATAGATGGTATGGAACGAATTCCATATGTAAAGTCTTGGAAGACTGTGTTGATAAAACGAGGAGTGGCTACTGTACTATATTTGGTGGTTGCACTTGTAGTTGCAGGAATTGTGGTATTGCTTGGTAAAATTTAATCAAAGTTGTTGTGTTAAATATAGATTGAATAATTGTGGTGGTTCAAATCTGAAATCCTGAAGGGATAAGTGAAAAATGATAGATAAATATTTAAAAGAAACATGTATGCTTGATTATTCCAATCCTGAAATACAAGAACTGATTCAAAAGAAGAAGTGGAAGGAACTGGATGAATTTGAAAGAATCAAGGCAATATATAATTTTGTAAGAGATGATATCTTATTTGGATATAATGAAGATGATGCGATTTGTGCATCAAAAGTATTGTTTGATGGCTATGGCCAATGTAATACAAAAGGAACCTTATTTATGGCTCTTTTACGAGCTTGTCAGATTCCATGTAGAATTCATGGTTTCACAATTGATAAAAGACTTCAAAAAGGAGCAATGACAGGCTTGGTGTATCGGAGTGCACCCCAAAATATCTTTCATAGTTGGGTAGAAGTTTATTTTGAGAATCAATGGTATGAGCTTGAAGGATTTATTTTAGATCAGGCATATCTTAAGAAATTACAGAATCAATTTCCAAATTGTAAAGGTGCATTTTGTGGATATGGTGTAGCCGTAAAAGATTTTAAAAATCCTACCATTGATTTTAATCGCAATTCTACATATATTCAAAGTGAAGGAATTACACAAGATTTTGGCGTCTATGATTGTCCGGATGATTTACTAAAAGAACACCATCAACAAATGTCAAGGCTAAAAGGATTTGCCTATAGACATATAGGAAGACATTTCATGAATCACAATGTAAAAAAGGTGCGTCAAAAATGAAATCAAAGAGAATGATTGTTGCAGTTGTTAGTAGTATTGTTTTATGTTTATCCTTATTCTTAATATTTCAAAATGAAACAGATACAAGTACTTCTAATAAAGATTTAACATTGATTTATAAAGAGACTGTATCTCCAAATAAGGAATATGTTTCTAATAAAAAGGATATTGTGCATTATACAATTAAAATTTATCAAGAGGATAAGAATAAGGTTTGTGTTTATGCTGAATCGAATTCTCCTGTTTTTGAAAATACAAATTATTCAGTTGATTATAATCAAAAATTATCTAAAGAAGATATTCAAATTAAATGGATGACACTTTCAGGGAGTACAAAAGCTAAAAAGAATGATCAAATAGGACTTGCGAATGTCAAAATCTTAAAAGATGGAAGTATAGTCAATGAAAAAGTCATTAGTTTTGTGAGCAAAGGTGTTAAGGCTATTACAGATGTAATTGGATAAAATAAGGGAGTGTGATTATGTGAAAAAAATGATATTAGGCGTTGTTTGGCAACTTATGGGGTTCCTTGGCTCAATAGCTATTTTGTGCTCAGCAACACTTAATCAATGTAATTATAACGGGATTACTGGAGTTTTATGAATATTCCATGGTGGCGGAGCCACCCAATCCATGAAAATAGAGCCACTG
>ERZ780198.2758-NODE-2758-length-12874-cov-3.455184_pt1 | contig 12874 bp, 10 predicted proteins | sample MGYA00510979_ERZ780198 | MGnify/ENA primary metagenome ERZ780198 (study PRJEB29588, sample SAMEA2158039) | human gut metagenome | biome: human gut; feature: human-associated habitat; material: faeces | place: Denmark | collected 2008/2010 ...
TGGGTGTTTAACGGCGATTACGATATCAAGCCTGCGCTCGGCTGGCAGCTCTGGCCGCTGTTCACCGCGCAGGGCGTCGACCTTGCACTGTCTGGCTCGCGTTGCTACGGCGCGTCGACCTATCCCTTGGCGTACGACGGCACGGTGGCGCGGCGGCTGATCTCGCAATACCCTTGGGTGGAGAACGACGAGATTACCGCACGCTATCCCGACAATCAGCAGGTTAGGCTTACTTTGTCGAGTGCGACGGGCGAATTGGTTGGCGGCAACACGCTGGATGTGTTCGATTTCACCGATTTTTCGGCCGACGCGCCTCGCGGCACTGTTGTGCATGTGCAAGGCAGTGCGGGGTCGTCTCGCCGCAACCCCGAAGAGAAGGCGGAAAACGATGACCGTTTCCGCACCTACGGCACCTTCGGGAAGAATGAGAGTTTAGTCGATACGATCGGAGATTATTCGGTCTACTCGTATATCGAGGTTGAAAACGGCAAACTTACGTTGCAAACATACGGTGTCAATTGCAAGCAACGCGCTACGGCGAAGGGCTTTGACGGGTTTGTGAAAACCGCCCACGGCGTCTGGTTAGACGGATTCATATTAAAGAAATAATCCGTCTGAGGCGACGGTCGTAAAAGATGCGTGGCATGATTACGTATTCGATATTTCCGCTTTCAAAAAACATTGGAAAGACAAGGACGGCGGGGGATTTACATTATCGGATAATGCCAAAGTGTGTTTGTATAGTGGGACGACAGGCGACGTTCAAATATACATCGCCGATATTTCGGTGCGGAAAAAGGAGCAATAGGCATGATTTGGAAAAAGATCGATCTGTATGCGTATTACGGCGTGGAGCGAAACGGGGCTACGGGCGGTTATGTGACGGTGTGCGCGCGAACCGAAAGCGTTGAAGTCAAAAAACGGGTGCGCCCCGCCGTGCTCGTTATGCCGGGCGGCAGCTATGTGTATTTGTCGGATCGGGAAGGCGAACCGATTGCCTGCAAATTTGTAGACAAGGGCTACGCGGCGTTTATCATGCAGTACAGCGTATGCGCAAAATATCCCACGCCCTTACACGAGGCGGAAATGGCAATCGCGTATATTCGCGACAATGCCGCTATCTATCATGTGGACGAAAACCATGTTTGCGTGGCAGGCTTTTCGGCAGGCGGACACCTTGCGGGACTGCTCGCCACCGTCAAGCCGTCGGAAGCCGTGCTCGGTAGAACGGTAAATCGTCTGCGGCCGAATTATGCGATCTTGTCGTATCCCGTGATCACAATGGGAGAATTCGGTCACGGGGAAACGCGCGATACGATCACCGGCGGCGGCGAAATTCCGTGCGAAATGCTGTCGGTGGAAAACCGCGTGGATACCGATTCCGCGCCCGCATTTATTTGGCACACGATGCAGGACGAATGTGTGCCGGTGGAAAATTCACTGTTGCTTGCAGATCGGTACAGAAAATGCGGTGTCCCGTTCAGTTTGCATATATTCGAAAAGGGCTGGCACGGATTAGCGCTTGCCGACGACGAAACGAACGATTTTTCGCCCGAGGTTTCCTATTTGTATCACGTAGGAAAATGGTTCGATCTTGCCTGCGATTGGCTTTCCATGCACGGCTGCGTCGTGAAATCGGCGTAAGCGACGCGGCAGTCTCTGCCGTTTAAGAAAATTCACTCGTTAGGAGTTAAATATGTACGATATATTTTCATTGCAAGACTTTTCGTTTCCCGAAGGGTTTGTGTGGGGCAGTTCGACGGCGGGACACCAGATCGAGGGAGATAATATTCACTCGTGCAACTGGCAGTGGGAACAGGGTTGGCTGAAAAACAACCCCAAAGCCGAAGTGTCGGGCAAGGCCTGTAACAGTTACAACATGGTTGACGAGGACATAAAACTGCTCAAAACCTTGGGACACCAAATGTACCGCATGAGTGTTGAGTGGTGCCGTATTCAGCCCGAAGAAGGCACGTTCGACAAGCAAGCGACCGAGCACTATGTTAAGCAGTTGGCGAAACTCAAAGAGAACGGCATAAAAACGTGCATCACGCTCGTACATTTTACCATGCCGCAGTGGTTTTTCGAAAAGAACGGTTTCAGGAATTTAGACAACTACAAGTATTTCGAAACGTACCTAAACTACATCGTGCCGAAAATATCGCCGTACGTTGATATATGGAATATCTTCAACGAGTTCAACGGCGGCGTAAGCGATAGCGCGCGGGAAGCGAAATTCTTTCATGTGCTGTTCCATGCGCGGGCGTACCATTTAATCAAGAAATACTCTTCCGCGCCGATTTCTTCCGCGCACGCTTTCGTGCAGTTTTATGCCAAGCGGCAGCACGACCTGTTCGACCGCCGTTTGCAGGAATGGTACGACATGATGCACAACGAGTTTTGGTTCCACGCGATCCGTACGGGCGAACTGGTTGTGCCGGGCAGAGACGGGATATACGACAAGGACATCAAGGACACCTGCGACTATTGGGCGGTGAATATGTACGTGCGGCAAATGCTCGACGCGCGTAAAGCCGACCCGTACACGACAGCCTATCCGTTTGTCCGTATGCAGATGATCGGCAAGAAGTTCTACTGGGAAGAATTCCACCCCGAAACGATGTACACGTGTCTGACGCGCCTGACCGATAAACCGATCTATGTGACCGAGAACGGGATCAGTTGCGACAACGATGACTTCCGCATCGTGCAGATCGCCGAATACTTGGCGGCCATGCACGCGGGCATAGAGGCGGGCGCGGACGTTAAGGGATACTTGCACTGGTCGCTGATGGACAACTACGAGTGGGATTCGTACTTGCCGCGGTTCGGGCTGTGCGACGTGGATTTTGCGGGCGATTTTCACCGTACCCCCAAGCCGAGCGCGTATTTCTATAAAGACATCATCGAACATAACGGCTTTTCGCAGGAAATATTGCGTAAGTACCTGAAAGAAATGCCGCGGCTGTAATCGGAAGTAGAAACGGGAATGAAAAATCGAATACACAAATTGACACGGAACGGCGAGCGATTCTACATAGACGGCGAGCCGTTTACGATCCGTTCGGGCGCGATACACTATTTCAGGGTGCCGCGCCCGTATTGGCGTGATCGGCTTCTCAAACTCAAAGAGTGTGGCTTCAATACGGTGGAAACGTATGTTGCCTGGAACGTGCACGAGTCGCACGAGGGCGATTTCGACTTTTCGGGCGAAAAGGACGTCGCCGCGTTTTTGCGTACGGCGCAAGAACTCGGGTTATACGCGATCGTGCGTCCCGGGCCGTTCATCTGCGCCGAGTGGGAAGCGGGCGGGTTTCCCGCGTGGCTGCTTGCCGACCGCAATATGCGGCTGCGGTGCAACTATGCGCCGTATATGCAAAAGGTCGAGCGGTATTTTAAGCGGCTGTTTGCCGAGCTTAGCCCGTGCGCGATCGAGAACGGCGGCAACGTGATCCTGTGGCAGGTGGAAAACGAGTACGGCAGTTACGGTAACGATAAGGAATACTTACGGCGGCTTGTGGAAATCTATCGCGAGAACGGTATAGCCGGGCAACTGTTTACCGCCGACGGCGCTTGGATCAATATGCTCGTTAAAGGCGCGTTGCCCGAAACCTGTCTGCCGTTCGTCACGTTCGGATCGCGTACGGAAGAAGCAATGCGATGTGTGGATCTGTTCGTTAAAAACACGCCGAAAATGTGCGCCGAGTTTTGGTGCGGGTGGTTCGACCACTGGGGCGAGGAACACCACACGCGCACGAGCGAGGACGTTTTGAAGGACTTGGAACCGTTTTTTATACACGGGTGGAGTTTCAATTTCTATATGTTTCACGGCGGCACCAACTTCGGGTTTATGAACGGCGCCAACAGCGGGGAAAAGTATATGCCGACGGTGACGAGTTACGACTATTGCGGACTACTCACCGAGGCGGGCGACAGAACCGGAACGTACTATAAAGTGCGGGACATGTTCATAAAGTACGGCGTAAATGTGCCCGCGCTTACGGCAAAAGAGAGTAAAAAAGCGGCGTACGGAAAAGTGCGATTTACCGAGCGCGCATACTTATTCGAGCAACTCGACGCGCTTTCGAAGCCGATTACGTCGACGTATCCGCCGTACATGGAAGAAATCGGGCAGAATTACGGATATATTTTGTATTCAACCGTCGTGCCGAAAGGCTTGGAAGAAGACCGCTTGTTCCTCGATAACGTAGCCGATCGTGCGCTTGTGTATTTAGACGGCAAAAGAATCGCGACGGTCGATCGCAACGAGCCGGCCGAAGTTTTGTTTGATACGGAAGACGGCGACAGGCGATTGGATATATTGGTCGAAAACCGCGGACGGATCAATTACGGTACGGATATTTGCGACCGCAAGGGGCTGGAAAGCGTGCGGCTTTCGAGCGCGAAACTGTTCGGCTATACGGTGTATTCGCTTGAAATGCAAGATCTGTCGGGGCTACGGTTGGAAGAATCGAACAATAAAGCAACCGACATGCCCGTGTTCTGTACAGGGGCATTTTCGGTCGACGAGCCGTGCGACGCGTTCGTCGAGATAGCGGGGGCAGAACGCGGGTTTATAACCGTCAACGGATTCAACCTCGGACGGTTCAACAATACGCAAGGTCCGCAAAAGACGCTGTACGTCCCTGCGCCGTACGTAAAAGCGGGCGAAAACGAACTGGTGATTTTCTCGTCCGACGGCGCGGATGAAAATGTAACCGCGGTGTTTTCCGATACGCCGGAACTATGAAGTTTGTCACAGACAATATAGGAACTTACGAGTATGCAAAAAATCAAGATCGCACAGATTGGTACGGGGCACGATCACGCGCCGGTCGTTTTCGACGCATTGCAGCGTTTGCCCGAAATTTTCGAGGTGGTAGGGTACGCGCAAGTACCCGAGGACGGCGGCGCGATCGATGCGAAATTTTACGAAGGCGCGCGGCAGTACGACGTTAGGGAAATTTTGGCAATGCCCGACCTCGACGCGATTGCCGTGGAAACGTTCGATCTTTTCTTGGCGCGCTATGCTTTATTAGCGGCGCAAAAGGGCGTGCACGTGCATATGGACAAGGCGTGCGGAGAGGATATAGAAACGTACGAACGCATGCTGTCGGTTGTAAAACAAAAGGGTACTGTGTTCCATACGGGGTATATATACCGCGTAAATCCCGCCGTGCAAAGTGTGTTTGCGCGGGCGCAAAGCGGCGGTTTCGGCAAGATATTCGCCGTAAACGCCGAAATGAGTTGCAGGCACGCTTTTCCCAAGCGGCAGTGGCTCGGTAAGCTACAAGGCGGCATGATGCAGTATCTCGGCTGTCATATGGTGTATTTGGTCGTGCGTCTGCTCGGCGTTCCCGAGGAGATCGTGCCGTACAATTATTGCACGGGGGTCGAGGGCGTGACGGCGACGGACGCGGCGTTCGCCGTTTTTCGCTATCCCCGAGCGTTGGCTACGGTGCAGAGCTGTATCGCCGACGAAGGGGGATTCGTGCGGCGCAGTTTTACCGTGCACGGCGAAAAGGGTACGGCGGAGATCCGTCCCATGGAAATCAATATCGACTATCCCGCGCATATCGTTGCGCACGACCGAGTATGCCGCCATGGACGGTTGGAACGGCGCGGGCAGAATTTGCGACAGCGAAACGTTCGACCGCTATGCCGACATGATGAAAGACTTTGCCGCTATGATCGCGGGAAAGCGCAAGCAAACGGTTTCGCTCGAAACGGAAGCGCAAGTCGCGTGATGCCTTTTAGCTGCCTGCGGAATACCGTGCGATTTTAAGAAAAAAATCGTTTTGTAGCGTAAAAAAGATAAAAAGAGTACCGAAGAAACTTTCGATTACGGAGGGCAAACAATGGAAACGGTAGAATTCGGAGCATTGCGGTTCGGAATAGAGGACGGAAAGATATTACTGTACAAATGCGGGTATCTCGGGCACCGAGACGGGGACGGCTTTGTCGGCGTACACATAGCGGGCGAGAACAAGTGCACGCATTTAGGCAGACGCACGGCACATTCTTCCGAGTGCGACCGACTGACGTATGCGTCGCATACGGTGAAGGGAAACACGCTCGAAATCGTGCAAAATTCGCCGAACGTCGAGGTGAAAACGGTATTCGAGAAGTTTGCCGACACGAACGCCGTGCGCGTGTACTCGACAGTGAAGAATACGACGGAAAGCGAAATCGTATTGGAAGAAGCGTCGGCGTTTACCGTGAAAGGCATGGGCAAAAGGGGGATCGACGGCGCGGACAATCTGCACTTTACGCGGTTTACGCAGACACATTATGCCGAGTGCCAGCCGCAGCGGTTTACTTTTCGCGAACTCGGACTGTTTCACGGCAGAGAGGAAAGTACCAAACGGATCGCGTTTTCGAGTGCGGGCAGTCAAACGACCAACGAAGAATTGCCGCAAGGCATTATCGAGGATGTCGAGGAAGCGGAATATACGATGTTTCAGATAGAAAGCAACGCTTCGTGGTACTACGAGATTTCCGATTTGTGCGCTGAGTACTATCTGTGGTTGGGCAGTGCGAGTTTGCAATACTGCGGTTGGTACAAACGGCTTAAACCGCAAGAAACGTATCGTACGGTAAGTGCTACGCTGTCGTTCGGCAAGTCCGCACAAGACGCGATCGGGCAAATGACGGCATATCGCCGCCATATCGCGGGGCGTAGCGCGGCAGACGAAAACTTACCTGCCGTCTTTAACGAATATATGTGGTGTTCCGCCGACAGTCCGAATGAGGAACGGACGCGGCGTTTGGCGAAAAAGATCGCCGAGACGGGCGTCGAGTATTATGTGATCGACTGCGGTTGGCACAACGAAGAGCCGGGCGACAAAGTGTATCCCTATGTGGGGCAGTGGAAAGAAAGTCAAGCGCGTTTTCCGCACGGCGTAAGAGCTACGACCGATTATATCCGCAGTCTGGGCTTAAAAGCGGGACTGTGGATCGAACCCGAAATCGTCGGCAGACTGTGTACGGAAATGCTCGACTACTACGACGAGGACTGTTTTTTACAACGGTTCGGGCGTAAGATCACCGTAGGCGATCGGCATTTTCTCGATTATCGCAAGCAAAAGGTGCGTAATTATATGTCCGAGACGATCCGCCGCATGGTCGAGGACTACGGCGCGGAGTACATCAAGTTCGACTATAATCAGGATTTAGGAATCGGTTGCGACGGAGACGGCATAGGCGACGGCTTGGAACAGGCTGCAAACGCGTTTTTATCTTGGGTGGACGAAATGCGGGAGGCGTTCCCCGAAGTGCTGTTCGAGGCGTGCGCGTCGGGCGGTATGCGGCTCGACTATAAAACGCTGTCGCATTTTTCGATAGCGTCTACGTCCGACCAAACCGATTACTGCAAATACCCGTATATCGTCGGCAATATTCTGTCTGCGGTACTGCCCGAGCAAGCGGCGGTGTGGAGTTATCCCGTGGGATTGTGGACGGAGAACAAAGCGCAAGTGCAAGCGAAAATTACCGACGAACAAGTCGCGCTCAATATGATCAACTGCTTTTTGGGGCGTATGCACCTTGCCAGCCGCTTGGACTTACTGACCGACACGCAGTTTGCGCTCGTTGCCGAGGGCGTGGAATATTACAACCGCTTAAAGGCAATCAAGCGCGAGGCGGTACCGTTCTTTCCGTGCGGTTTTACGCGGTTTGCGGCCGATAGCGTAGCCGCGGGGTTGCAAATGCGCGACACGGTTTACTTGGCGGTATGGGGACTGAAAACCGAGACTGTGACCGTGCCGATACCAAAGACGGTACAAGCGATGAAAATCGCCTATCCGTCCGCGAGTAAAGCGACCGTGACATCGGCGGATACCGTGCTTACGGTGCAATTTCCCGCACCCAAGCAAGCCGTGTTTTTGGAATTACATAAACGTATATAGGAGGCGTTATGACGAACAATCGACAGTATCTTGCGTGGAACGTGTATCAAATTTATCCGCGCAGTTTTATGGACCGTAGCGGCGACGGTATCGGCGACTTAAAAGGTATCACGGATAAGCTCGACTATTTATGGGAGCTCGGCATTAACGCCGTGTGGCTCAGTCCTTGCTACAAAAGCCCGAATTGCGACAACGGTTACGATATTAGCGACTACTGCGACATTATGGACGAGTTCGGCACGCTCGACGACTGGAAAGAAATGCTCGCCGAAATGCACAAGCGCGGCATAAAACTCATCATGGATTTTGTTGCCAACCACACGTCGAGCGAACACAAGTGGTTCCGCGAGGCGCGCAAAAGCCGCGACAACCCGTATCACGACTATTATATTTGGCGGGACGAGATTCCCAACGATTGGCAGTCGGTGTTCTTCGGAAGCGCGTGGGCGTATAACGCGCCGACGCAAGAATACTATTTACACTCGTTTGCGGTGGGGCAGCCCGACTTAAATTGGGACAACCCGCGCGTTCGCAAAGAAATGTGCGACGTTATCGACTATTGGGTGGACTTGGGCGTGGACGGGTTCCGTTGCGATGTGCTCGATTATATCGCCAAAGATTTTGACAAAGGTCTTATGAACAACGCGCCGCATTTGCACGCATACGTGAAAGAGTTGTTCGGGCGCGAGAAGGTCAAGCACATATTTACCGTCGGCGAATGTTCGATGGGCGAGGATAAGATAGCGGATATTTGCGGCGAAGATAGGGACGAACTCAAATGTATTTTTCAGTTCGACCACATCGGACACGGCAGAAAGGGAAAGTTTACGCGAGCGCCGCTCGATTTCAATGCCTTGCGCAACAAGCTCGTCAAGTGGCAGTATTTTACCGAAAAGAACAATCTTTTGTACACGCTCGTAACCGACAATCACGACCAACCGCACTATATTTCGCGCGGCGGCGATACGGCGAATCGGTACGAACTCGCGACGATGTACGCCGCGATGTTTTATCTTTTGAAAGGTATCCCGTTTATCTATCAGGGGATCGAATTTGGCACGCCCGACCCGCATTATACGGATATTGCCGACTTCGACGACGTGGAAACGATAAACTACTACAACGGGCATAAGGACGCCGTGCCGCTCGAAAAACTCATGGAGGCGGTGAATACGGGCAGTCGCGACAACGTGCGTCGCCCCATGTGCTGGGACAATACGAAAAACTACGGGTTTTCGAGCTCCGACAAAACCTGGATCAAACTGCACAGCCGCGGAGGCGAAGTCAATCTCGAAAATGATCGCAAAAGCAAAAAATCGGTGTTTGTGTTTTACAAACAGTTGCTTGCGTTGCGCAACAGTAGCGACGCAGTCAAATACGGCAAGTTTGAAGATAAAACGCAAGGCGACGGTTATTTTGTTTATACGCGAACGCTGGGGGACGAACGAATTCTCGTGGTGTGCAACTTCGACAAAGCACGTGAAATAACGGGACTGCCCGACGGGAAATATCTTTTCGGCAACGGCGGCAACCGTGGCGCATGCGGCAAATATGCGCCGTTTGAGACGGCGGTATATAAAGTTTAGCGTGACGTAAAAAATAAATACGTAAAGTAAGCCAAAGGAGGGAGTCTTTTCTATGAAGGCAAAAGAATATATACAAAAAAATATGCCCCGAACGTTGCGGCAAAACGCAAAGGACGCAGGCACGCTGATAGGTCTGCCGTATCCGTACACGGTGCCGTGTGCCGAAGGCGCGTTTAACGAGCTGTACTATTGGGACACGTATTTTACGAATAAAGGATTGTTTGCATTGGGACAAGCGGAGCAAGCGGCCAACAACGTCAAAAACATACTGTATTTGATAAACCGTTTCGGATATATGCCCAACGGGAACCGAACGCATTATTTGAACCACAGCCAGCCGCCGTATGCGGCGCTTATGGTTGATGACGTGTACAGAACAACAAACGATTTGTCGTTTCTCAAAGTCGCTTTCGTTGCGCTTAAAAAAGAATATGCATTTTGGATGACGCGGCGCGTTTCCGACAACGGACTCAATCGGTACGACTGCGACGAGGGCGGCGAACGCTGTGCCGCAATGTATAACGGTTGCGTTGCCGAGCGCATAGGCAAAGACCCCGCGCGCGACCCGTCGGAAGCGGGGCGGCACTACTTTGCCGAATGTGAAAGCGGTTGGGACTTTACCCCGCGTTTTCAGGGCTACTGCGCCGACTGCAACCCCGTGGATTTGAACAGCAATTTGTATGTATACGAAAAGCTGTTTGCCGAATACGAAGCGTTGCTCGGCGAGGGCGACGGCAAAGCGTGGACGGAGAAAGCACAGACGCGCGCCGAAACGATGAACGAACGGCTGTGGGACGGCAAAGCGGGCGTATATAAGGACTATAACTGCGTTACGGGTAAATTATCCGAAGTGGCGAGCGCGGCGAGTTTTCAGCCCTATTTTGCGGGCGTTGCCGGTGAAAAACAAAAGAGCGGATTATTAAAACTATTGCAAGCGCTCGAAAGCGAGTGGGGTATATTTACCGCCGAAAAGACGGACAAAAAGTATCAGTGGGCGTATCCGAATATTTGGGCACCGTGTCAGTACCTAGCCGTGGAAGGGTTGCACCGTTACGGGTTCGAAAAAGAGGCAAACCGTATCGCAAAGAAGTACGTTGCACTCATCGAAAAAAATTTTGCCGCGCACGGCAAACTGTTCGAAAAGTATAACGGGCTAACCGGTGATATAGACGCAGTTTCCGAATACGGCACGCCCGAAATGCTCGGCTGGACAGCGGGCGTATATATGAACTTATTATGTGAATAAAGTATCGTACTATAGAATAAAACAGCCGGCATTCTTTTGAAAAGCTAAGCCGCGGCAAAAACAAGAATTTTGTTACGAGATGGTTTTACGATGTTTGTCTGCGGCTTTTTTGCTACAAAAAAAACAAAAAATATGGATTGACTGCAAGAGGGTTGCAGTGAAAGGGATTAAAATAGAGGTACAAAAGCTGAGAGGGAGGTGCATATCGGGTGACCGCAAGCGAGCGCAGATTAGCCATCATGGAAGTGCTCAGCTTGCGGAAAAAGGAAACTTGCGAGAATCTCGCATTCGAACTCGGCGTGAGTATTCGAACGATCTATTACGATTTAGACGCGCTGACGCCGTACTACCCGATACAAACCCAATCGGGCAAAGGAGGCGGCGTGTATGTAGAAGACGGATTTCGATGGGATAGAAGATATTTGACGGACGAGCAGTCGGAAACGTTGGAAGAAATAATGCCGCTACTTTCGAGTAGACAAGCGGCAGTTATCCGATCGATACTCGATACGTTCAAATTGCAGAGGAGAAAAAGAGCATGACAATAGAGGAAGTGAAATCGGACTTGAAACAAATTCGGTATTATTACGCCCACGAAAAAGAGTTCGAGGGCGCGACTCGCATTATAGGCGGGAGCGCTATACTCGAAAAGATCGAAAAGTATAATACCATGATCCGTTCGGCGCCGTCGCAACTGTATTATACGTATTTGTCGCTATACGTTCGTTTTAATTCGCAAACCATGGCGGCTGAAGATATGGATTGCTCGGTAGGACATGTCAAACGGTTGAACAGAGAACTGTGCGAGTTTTTCCAAAAGCAAACGGCGGCGTAGCTATGCAAGAAATACGCAATGCAAAAGGGCGGCTTGTGTGTCGCGCAGACCGAAAGAGCAAAACGGTGGAAATTGCCGTAAAAGGCAATGTGACCGTAATACGCTTTACGAGCGACGGTATCAAGCGCCGGATGGGGTAAAAGCGTTGTAAAAGCATTTTCGGAGTTTTTGCAAAAGAATTATCCTGCCACAAACGGATTTTCCGCACAAAACATATGGCGCATGAAGCAATTTTACGAAACATACAAGGATAACGAAAAACTCTCACCGCTGGTGAGAGAAATATCGTGGAGCAACAATTTACTTATTATGGCGGGGTGTATACAGATAAAGACCGAAACAAACTTATTTATTCGACAATGTCGGCTGTTAGCGATTTAATTGAGTTTAGATTAAAAAAATATTTACAGGATCTTTATTATAGGCTTTCTCAACTGACTGACACCCATTTGAAAGACTTGGAATCGTTTTTAACACATTCAATTGTTGGTAATCCTAAAAAAATAGGATTAAAAAATATTGGTATTGTCGATGAGTTTGCAATTGATGCGTTGTGCGAACAACCTCACCTGTTTGATGGCCAAGATTATCCAATAATAAGTCAAATAAGGAATTTTGCTGTTTCATTAGATGACACAGATCCTGTAAAATATTCTATTCAAGATGTTTTTGGGAAATAGATACAAATCTTGTTTCTTTGCTTGATATAATTTGACGATAATAACATAAGGTATTTAATCTTGGGGAAAACTAAAAATTAAAAATAGAAACAGCGAGTTCGTAATGTAAAGAGTCCGAAAGCGGGCTCTTTATTTATTTTTAGAAGAATCACTATGCTCACGCATACTTTGTGCTTGATTTTGTTGTCAAAATATGTTATAATATCCGCACGAAGAAGAAATTCTCGCTCCGCAAGACTTAATCAATAACTACCGTGAAAAGCGTGCTGGTTTGGATGCTGATATTGATAGAGTTCTCGGTGAAATTATGGCGCTTTTGGGTGGTAAAAATGAAGGCTGAACAATTAAGAAAATCCATATTTCAATTAGCAATTCAACTGTATTATATGATCGTATCCGTAATTATTAAATGGATAATTTGCGGGCGAAATTTTCGATAAAAATAAAATTTTCGGAGGTAGTATAGTGGAAACGGTAACGTTGAAAGCGATAAAATTCGGGGAGACGGAGTTGCCCGAAAGTATGTTGTTTCGAGGCGGCGACGAAAATAAAAAACGCAGGATTTCGCTCATGATTTTTCTGATAACGGTCGGAAACAAACGTATACTCGTAGATGCAGG
>ERZ780198.2765-NODE-2765-length-12853-cov-51.225191_pt1 | contig 12853 bp, 9 predicted proteins | sample MGYA00510979_ERZ780198 | MGnify/ENA primary metagenome ERZ780198 (study PRJEB29588, sample SAMEA2158039) | human gut metagenome | biome: human gut; feature: human-associated habitat; material: faeces | place: Denmark | collected 2008/2010 ...
TGAGCAGAATGCTGTCCACATCCTTTGATCCGACGAAGGCATTGATTCGCTCCGGTTGCTTGATGAAGTTCATGTAGACGACATTCTTGTAGTTCTGCTCAGCGAAGTGCTGCGAGATATATGTTTTACCGCACTGGCGGATGCCCATTATCATCAGAGGCTTGTGTTCGGGCCTGTTTTTCCACGCGATGAGAGCGTCTTCAATTTTCCTTTTCAGCATAGTATTACACTTTATCTGGAAGCAAAAATACACTTTTTTCAACGACTTTTCAAATACCCATCGTAATTTTTCTAACGACTTTTCGGCAGTTAGCCGTAATTTTTCCAACGAGTTTTGCCCGACTTGTACCAGACGTGTACCGCGCGCGAGAAGTAGACACGGAAAATAATTTTTAGATGTTATTACTTCCCGATACATAAATTGCTAACTAATTGAATATCAAATAGTTAGGGTGTCTGCACGAAAAATTTGACGCTCTTCTTAATTCTCTGATAATCAAATAGTTAAGCGTGTTTTCGTAAATTTTGCACTTCAAAAAGGTGTCACTATTTCCGTATCACTTTCCCACGCAGGAATTTTAAAGCATTGATTATCAATGACTTATATTTCGCGCGCTAAAAACTTGAAGATTCCTCATAACTGCTTGATAATCAGTTGATAAGAATATGGCATTAAACCTCGGTGGTCTTCAAAAAGAGGACATTTTCGCCTCTTTTCGGCCTGTTTCTGCCATCACCTCAATCGTGGAGATGCTTCAACAATCGCCTTACAACAAGTTAACTGAAATACCCTGAAAAGGATGCCTTGATTCCCATCAATCTGACAGCTAACGTTTTGACAAATATAGACAATTAATCGGATAGTATTGCTTGGTATTATATGGTTTTCGTCAATATTTCGTGAAACGGAAAATTGATTATTTTGTTCTGTTGTTGCGTAAATACTAGTATTTGTATTTGCAGGTATAAATTTTTGCAAAAAGCTTCTACTTTGATGCTATGCGTATGGTTGATGGCATAGAGCAGCAGATACAACAGAGCGAGTTCCTGGCCATCCTGATCCAGGCGATGAAATCAATCGGCGAAAGCAGGATGACCGATCATCATCGTACGGTTATCAATGGCCAAATGCCATGTCAGAGTATCTTATAATTTAGTCTTGAAGATCTCTTCCAGTTTTGCAGCCTCTTCCTCGAGTTTCTGGGGATTCTGTTTGGCGAGCTTTGCAAGGTTGAGAAGTTTCCACTTGACTGACGGGTATTCTTTGAGATACTCGAACTCATAGCCATCCCATGCGGGAGTGCCTTTCTCAAAGCTGACAAGAAATCGCTTGTCTGCGTCGGTCATCAATGCGTTGACATCTGCAATGAGTCTGGCGCGGGTATCTTCAAATTCCTGATAGGTGAAAGGTATCTCGGTCATGCCGTCGAACTGGTTTGCCATTGCTTCACGCTGGTCGATGAGTCGCGGCGCAAAAGACTCGTGTATCGGGCGGTCGCTTCCGAGAAGGCAGAAGATCAGACCCTCGCGACACTTGTCAAGAGGGAAGTCCATGTACTTGACGTCAAATAGGTCGCGGGGATGCTGGCGAGAAAGCGCAGCTGCGATTTTGCCGCCGTATAGCTGTGTAAGAGGCACAATGCCCGCCTCGCAGTACAGGCCAAATTCCTCCTGGGCTTTTTCGCTGAGCGGCTGGGATACAATCGGACCGCTTACGATTCCTCTCTTGGTCTGGTTCACTTCTACCTTTACTTGCTTGCCTCGATATTCGCAGAGAAGCTTGCAGGTACTGTAGTTCGGGGTTATGTGCATTCCTTTGAATGCTTTTACTGCTTTCTCGCAGATGGATGCGAGGTGCTTGTTGATATCAGCAATACTTGTCTGCCTGTCTGAAAGTGGGATATAAGTGAGGTCAATGTCAACTGAATATCGTGGAAGATCCTTCAGGAACAGGTTGATGGCCGTTCCGCCGTGTACGGCAAATACTCCTTCATCCATGATGATAGGCATCAGGCGAAGCAGCAGTTCCACTTTCTGGGCATAGACTTGTGTGTTGATATTTTTGTCATTCATATTCAGCCAGTTCTTTAGGGATTGTCATGTTGTATTTGGCGATGTACCTGCCAGTTGGCACAATCATATAGCGCGATGTGCCGAGCGGAATAGAGTCCAGGTTCAAGGTTCTGAACCACTGGTGTCCTGCTTTCTCTGCCATATAGAGGAAGAGCCTTCTTACTTTCTTTGATGTGCATGTCTCCAGAAGCGATTGCACGAGTTTGGGCCGTAGAGTGGTCAGGCTTTCCATTATATAATACAGATCCAGCAGAGAAGCAGATGACTCCGGAAGATTAAGGCACTCCAGCATTGCTCTTTCCGGCGATGAAACAAGCAACTCGTTGCCGTCTGAGACGAAAGGCTCTACGCCCTTGCGGTCATCGCCCAGAAACGAGGTTACCATGTACTTTATGGTCATGTCCCATTCCCTCTGCGTCAGCCATGTAGGGAGTTTGTCGTCTTTGCCGGTAAACAGATATGCCTGCGGCTTACCCATGGACAGGTAGTGCGAGTATCCTCTCATCTCGAGCGCTGTGTATGCACCTACGATGCATTCTTTTGAGAGCTGGTAGTTGTATGCTGAAATGGTCTGCATCAATGTAGGAGTTGTGCCCTGAAGTGCATATACACCTTTTGACAGACGAGAGAGCCAGCCGCTTTTCATATATGCATACTGACTTTTGGCATCGAGCCCCTGACGGGAAAGCCATTCTCCGAACAATATTTTGGTATCCGGATTAGACTTAAGTATTTGCTGTATCTTTGTTGCCATATTCTATAAATATGCGAATTTGAGAGTAAATACTTAGCAAATATATGACTTTATCCCTAAACTGCCAAACAATTCTTTGGCCTATACAACACAGCGGTCACCCGGTTAGGTGGCCTCTTGGTATTGGAGAGAGCTGCGCTTCGCTTGCCTCTCCCACGAACCCGCTCTCGAGAACTACCTACGGTATTAACTAATTATACTTCAGCCAAGATCGGGAACAAAAGTTGGCCAAATGGACGAACGATTTTTGGCCAAATTGGGGAATTAGAAAAAATAATCTGTATATTTGTAGTAGCTATAGAGGTGATTCAAAATGGAAAAAGTGTATAAAAAAAGGATAGCAGACGGTCTGCTACAGCGCAAGTTAGCAGGGAAGGGTGCTGTGCTCATAGAAGGAGCCAAGTGGTGCGGGAAGACAACCACAGCAGAACAGATTGCCAAGAGCATACTCTATATGTCGGAAACAGGGATGGTAGAGCAGAATATTAGGCTGGCATCGTTGAACCCGAAATTGCTGTTGAGAGGGGAGAATCCGCGTCTTATTGATGAGTGGCAAATCGCTCCCCAATTGTGGGATAGTGTGCGCTTTGAATCAGATCATGGACCATTAGGTCAGTTTATTTTGACCGGATCTTCTGTCCCGGCAGATATGAGCAAAGTAATACATTCCGGGACCGGACGTATAGGATGGATTAAGATGCGTCCTATGAGCCTCTGGGAGTCGCACGAATCGACTGGTGAGGTATCTCTTGCCGAGTTGTTTACAGCACCTGATCAAGTTGGTGGCATAAACAAGATGGATGTCGAACAGGTAGCATTCTTGACTTGTCGTGGTGGATGGCCTCTTGCAGTTGACATGGATCGAGAGATTGCTCTGGATCAGGCATTTGACTATATCGAGGCTGTGGAGAAGCGAGATATTTCGAAGGTTGATGGCGTGGAGCGTGATCCAGTACGTGTTCATCGTCTGTTACGCTCTCTGGCAAGAAATCAAGGGAGCCAGGCTTCATTCGGAACGATTCGAGCTGACCTAGAAGCTAATGAGTCTGATTCGTTGTCTGAAGATACAATATCCTCATACATCAAAGCATTGAAGGAGATATTTGTGGTTGAAGATAGTGAGGCTTGGAATCCAAATCTTAGGAGCAAGACTGCGATTAGGACGAGTGATACGCGGTATTTCACCGTTCACCGATCCATCAATAGCTACAGCAGCTCTTGGTATTGGCCCTCAGGATCTTGTAAATGATTTGAATACCTTTGGACTGGTTTTCGAGACACTGGCAATTCGTGATTTGAGAGTATATGCGGAAGCATTGAACGGGAAAGTGTATCATTTCCGGGACAAAAACGGCTTGGAGTGCGATGCGGTTATTCACTTGAGGGATGGTCGGTATGGTTTAGTAGAGATAAAACTGGGTGGTGATGAACTAGTTAATGAGGGTTCGGAATCGCTCCTAAGGCTGGCCGGGAAAATTGACACAGAAAGAATGAAAGCCCCATCATTTATGATGGTGCTGGTTGGCGTGGGGACTTATGCCTATAGACGTGAGGATGGGGTAGATGTGGTGCCTATTGGATGTCTTAAGGACTGATGCTAGATGGTTTTATTGTGTTATTTCATAGTGTTTCCTCCATTCTCAACATTATGGGATTAGTATATGGATTAGCTTTATTAGTCAATACGGTGCTATCTAAAATCACTAAACAACTCACGTATAGGACCTGCGATTAGTCGCCAGCCAACTGTCTCATGTCATGGCTTCAATTCACACAAATTTAACGATAATTCTTTACATGTCAGTTTGTAATTCGCTTATTATGAATTTTTGACAGACTATATGTCAAGTTTTACAAAACATCTGTAATTCTTTTAAAGGGTGACGATAAATTCCTAAATTTGTATTCTGCGAGTTATGCGCGTTGTCAAATATTTTATTTCTGAATGGCTAAAGACGGTGGTATACCTGGAATTCTGATCGCGATAGGTTTGGTGATCTACCTCGTTGCGAAGTATTGGTGGATACTTCTGATTATTGCGGCTATTGGGCTGTTGATATGGATCATTTCCAACACAAAGAAATCCGATGCCACTACTAAGCAAAGTGCCAGCTCCGGCAATTCCTCAAAAAGTCAGAATCAAGTATCAGAGAATAAAGCAAGCAGAATAGAACAACATGTTCAATCTTCAGTCCAGACCGCTGTCGAGAAAGTCTCGGAAAGTGTTGCCAATGACCAGATAAATGCTGCAGATACAAAGATGCCAACTGATGAAAGCTTTGAGAAATGGCTGAAATTTCACAATGACCTCGTCCTCAAGGCCAACGAGCAGCGTCATTGGGGAAACGCGGAGAAAGAGAAATCCATATGTGAGTCGGCCTTGACCAGCCAGGAGCTTGCAGATCTCGAAGAATATTTCCGGAATAAATATGAATCGTATTGGAAGAACAGGCTATCCATGCTGGAAGAAGGTCGAAGCCAGATAAAGACAGAAAGTCCTTCTGAAAACATCACCCCTGTAGTATCTGTTTCCCGAGAGGAACTGCCGCCATTGTACAGCCGTACGGATAAACAGTATCTGCTTCACCAGCGTGATATAGATTTTATTGACAGATTTATTTTTCAAGCGAAAATCGCATTATCCGGCAGCCCCGAATTTGCTCCGATAAAACTCATTCAAAGTTTACGCGGCTCATATCAGAAATCCGAGAATGAGCAGAATATCTTCGAATATCTGAAAGAAAATCTCGCAGGCAGTTCGGGTTTGTCAAAGCCTACTACAACAGAGCGGGAGATTGCTCTTGAAGTGGTCGATAGCCTGCAAAGGGGTGATGAAGACAAAGAGATAATCAAACGGATAACCGCAAATCGACATATTGATAAGGTTGCGACTCAAGACCCGATCTACAGCCTTGCCATGGACGTGCTCCTGAGACAGAGAGCGGACTCGGCAAAGTTTGATAAAAGGCTGGAACTGGAGAAAACCGTTTGTCAGGAAGCTCTGGATGCCATTGATGGAAGTGGTGGCAGTGCCTATCGGAATTTTTGGGAAGAGAGAATGAAGACAGTGATGAAACCAAACAGGATAGCAATGGCAAGGATTGATTCCTTCCCATTGAAGGCATTCAAGAAAATACAAGACCCATATGCTCAGAAGGTAATCAGTTATTTGGGTAGCTACAAAGGGGCATTCCAGAGCAGTGGGAATGCAGATGAAGATATCTATGAGTATTTCCTTGAGAAAGCCGAAAAACGCATAAAGCAATCATCATCGAATGATATCGCAACTACTTTTACCGATTTCAAGAATCTGGTGCTCAAACTCAAAGAAACAGACGATGATGAAGTGGTTATCGCATGGATAAAGGAGAATGTAGCCAAAACATCGATAAACTTTTCCGAATCCGAAAGGAAGGTCGTTCCATGGGCCCATGTCTATGTCTATGGCACCGGAGAACTGGATGAGGCATCGCCCAGTCAGAAGTCATACTACAAGTATTTCAAGGAGCAGTTCCTTGCAGGAAAATGCTTGGATCTGGAAGGTTATTCAAACTACGCGTTCGTCTTGATGTTCGACCTTGCCGATTCCTGCACAAGCAAGGACAAGCTGGATGAGCTTGAGAGGAATCTGTCCGTATTGGGAGAACACTACCCGAAGACGAAGCATTACATAGATGCCACATTGGAGAAAGTTCAGGACAGGTTCCTTGCGCAGCAATCGAAGGAACTCCTGAATGCTTTCGATAATGTCAAGCCGACCAAGACAAGATGGATAAAGGTCGGGGAGACCGTCACTGTCGCCGGGATGAAGCTGACAAGAGGCGGATTCTATTTGGGAAATTATCTTGAAGTTCCCGAGAAGAATGTTTCGTATTTCTCTTATGGAGGTAGAAAGGGATTCAAATTCCTTGGCCCGGTAGTGAATCCGGTTCTGGAGGCAAAATATGTTGCCAATGCGGAATGGTCTTCATTCAGTTCCTATTCCACGCTCACGAAAGGGATACGGTACAGGTATTTGAGTTTCCTTTCAGGTGACATTCCTATTGACCAGATCGAGTCAGCGCTTCTCTGCCTTTACATCATGGGAATAGAGTACAGGTTGTTTGTGGACGATGAAACGACAAAAGAAGAAAAGGAGTCTCTTGTCAGGCTTCTTGTTGACATATACTTCAATCATAAGTCCGTACCGGTAAATGTCGAGAACATTACAGACAATGCTGCCTCTGATGATGTTTATGATGAAGAAGATGAGGATGATGACGATGAGGATATCATTTTCGATGATGAGGAAGAAAATGATGATTGGGACTACAACTTTGGCACCAGGGATATGGTGTCCGACCTTGTTGACCGGGCTCTGTGCACCCTTATGCCGGACAACTTCAGGGAACTGGTTGGGAATTTCCCTGTAAGGCAGCTGAAGTACTACTCGCGTTTCCTTCTGAATGCATATGTTGACAAGGGAAAGAAGATATCTCATGCCAAGGCCTTCGATTTCTCCGTTGACTATCTTGATCTGCTGTCTGGAATTCCTGATAACGAGGCGAACCGGGAGGCTCTGAAGAACCGTTTCATCGAGCATATGAAATCATGGGAGCAGTACTATCCTTCATCCAGTTCCTCTTATCGAAGTGGGAACACAACTGTCAATGAGAGGCTTGGAGATAGCTATACATATAACTTCCCGCTTTTCCGCCAGGAATCCCATGAAGTGACTTATGGAGTAACCTATCCGAAGTCCTTGGCCTCGGATAATGTTATCTATGCGGTGACCAATACTGCGAACAGAGTCCGTTCAGACAGCTGGAAGCATTGGGAACTGCTTAGGGACAATGGCGGTATTCCTACGGCTTATGCTGATATGAACTTTGCTTCATATATCAATCCTTCATCCCTTCCGACGCTGGTTGAACTTGCCTCTGACATAGAAGGCGCGATGGATGGTGACGGATATGCCATGATCGAAGTGAACGAGTTCGTGAAACGTCTCAAGTATCCTCCGCGCAAGGAGAACGGAATCTATAAGCCTTATGCGCAGGTCATAGTGGAAGCACTCAGGAAGATGGGATTCGGCATCGCACCGAATCCGAATGTTGCAGGTGACCGGCTGATGTATGGCGCGTATTGCTGCCTGTATAAGTTGTCCGGTGGCAACAAGCTTTCCGATGATGTTCTGAAGGGACAGGCCGTCGTGAAAATGGCCGCTCAGATTGCCATGTCAGACAAGATTACGATGAATGACATTCATCTTATCGAATCTGGCCTATCCTCCCTTGGATTCGAAGGTGATACGCTCAAGTATGAAGTGGCTTACGCGCGGTCCTATTCATCCCTGAAGCAGAACTTCTACAATTCCAAAATCATTCAGGAACTTTCCGCATCAAAGGTCCCGGCTATATACAAGCTGCTGCTGCGTATGACATTCAATGGCGGCGATGTGAGCACGGCTAGGGTGAAAACCCTGAAGCGTTATTGTAAATATCTCGGACAGGATCCGGAGAAGATCCATTCTGGAATACATGAGGCCATGACGACAGATGAATTCGCCACTGTTGAGAAGACGACTGGTGCTGTAAGGTATTCAATACCTAAGCCGGAAGAAGTGACTCGCAAGTTCTCCATCGATACCGGCAAACTGGAACGTATGGAGAAACAGACGAAGGAAGCGCAGGAACTGCTTTCCGATATCTTCGTGGAAGAGCAGCCGGCAGAGGCGAAGAAACCGTCCGGAGAAGTGGAAGCTGTCAGGGATATCCTTTCGCAACTCCTTGAGAAAGAAGTTTGGGAGTTCGCGGAAGTTGACGAAATTTGCAAATCAAAAGGATTGATGACAGGCTACGTTCTGGAGAAAATCAATGATTTATCATATGAGAAGGTGGATGATGCCGTAGTTGACCAGGACGGAGACCAAGTATTTGTAACAACTGATTATAAGGAGCAACTGATATGACAAGACCGATCAAGCCGAAGGAGAGAGAAACAATTATCCAGTCACTGAAAAGCGGCGTGGTTCCACGTCTGGGACTGCAGCATATTCAGGTCGGAAGGAATGAGGAACTCAAGTCTTTCATTAAGGACATTGACACTATCGCGGACGGCGGCACATCGTTCAGGTTCGTGATCGGTGAGTATGGCTCCGGCAAGACTTTCTTCATGTCTCTTGTGCGTTCCATCGCACTGGAGAAGGGTCTTGTGACGGTTCATGCGGATCTGTCTCCAAGCAAGCGTCTTCACGGTTCTGACGGCCAGGCTCGACTGCTCTTTTCAGAGCTCATCGCCAGTATGTCAACCCGAACAAAGCAGGACGGGAACGCCCTTGCAAACATACTGGACAAGTTCGTGATGCAGGTCAAGGCCGATGTCGAGGCATCCGGACAGACCAATGTTGAAAAGGCGATAATGACTTCTCTGAGCGAACTTAATGACTACACCTCGGGATTCAGCTTCGCGACTGTCGTCATGAAGTACTGGCAGGGATACGAAGCCGGAAACGACACCTTGAAGGGGAATGCGCTCAGGTGGCTGCGTGCCGAGTACACCACAAGGACGGATGCATACAGGGAACTGGGCGTTAGGGATATCATATCAGACAACTCTTTCTATGATTCCCTGAAACTGTATTCCGTACTTATCCGCAAGGCGGGGTACAAGGGTCTTCTTGTCTGCCTTGATGAAATGGTGAACCTATACAAGATTACCAACAGCGTTTCTCGCAAGGCCAATTACGAACAGATTCTGTACATGATGAACAACACACTTCAGGGTACGTTCCCAAGCATCGGGTTCGTCATGTGCGGTACGCCGGAATTCCTGACGGACTCTGCGAGGGGACTGTACAGCTACGATGCCCTGAAGACCAGGCTCTCGGAGAATGCGTTCGTCAAGCAGTTGGGACTGATAGACTATAATTCAGTTGTCCTCAGGCTTGCCAGCCTGACAAAGGAGGAACTGTTTATCCTTCTAAAGAACCTCCGCAATGTCTTCGCATTCGGTGATGAGAGCAAGTATCTTGTTCCGGATGATGCTTTGGTGTCTTACCTTCATCATTGTGACACGAGAATTGGGGAGAGCTATTTCCGTACGCCACGTACAACTATCAAGAGTTTCCTTGATCTGCTTTCGACATTGGAGCAGTATCCTGACGTGAAGTGGACGGATATCCTTGACAAGGTTGAAGTGGTGAAGGACGTAGAGCCTACAGAGGTTTCGGAGATTCTTGCAGAGCAGAAGACGGAACTCGACAAGGGAACCGAGGACGAATTCGCGGAATTCAAGATGTAGGTAATCATGGCGGGCCGCTCATCATCATTCGAACTGTTGCATCCCAAGGTTCAGAAATGGGTTTGGGGGCAGAACTGGTCAGCACTTCAGACTATTCAGGAATCGACCATCCCTTATGTTCTGAAGGCGGACAGGGACCTTGTTATCAGTGCATCGACAGGTGGTGGAAAAACCGAGGCCGTATTCCTGCCAATATTGTCCAGGATTCTGGAGTCGGGCAGTTCAAGCGGAGGTTATGCAGTCCTGTATATAAGTCCTCTGAAGGCTCTTATTAATGACCAGTATCGAAGGTTGCAGGATATGACCAAGGACATGGGAATCCCGGTCACTCCGTGGCATGGTGATGTGTCCGCGTCAGTAAAGACCAATTCTCTCAAGCATCCTTCTGGCATACTGATCATAACCCCAGAGTCGCTTGAAGCCATGCTGATGAACAGAAAGCAGACGCTTCATAATTCCTTCGACGGCTTGATGTATGTCGTGATAGACGAGTTCCACAGTCTTCTCGGCTTCGAGAGAGGCAAGCAGTTGCAGTCGCTCCTTTCTCGTCTGGAGAACTATACAGGCAGAAAGGTGCCACGTATAGCCATGAGCGCCACCCTGTCCGATTATGAGGCTGTTGAGCGCTTTCTGCGTCCCGATGGAAGCATGCCGTGCACCGTGCCTGAATGTGGAGAGTCCGACCATGAGATAAAGATACTTCTAAAGGAATACATCATTACCAAACAGCATGATTCCCTTGCTGTGGAGGATGAGATTTCCGAGGATATCTACAACAAGCTGCGTGGAACGAACAACCTCGTTTTTGCCAATTCAAGGGTTGACGTGGAAGCGTACAGCGTTGCCCTGGCGGAGAAATGCGAAAAGAACAATGTCCCCAATGAATTCAGGACGCATCACGGGAGCATTTCCAAGGTTGAAAGGGAATCCGTTGAACATGAACTCCTGGACGGCAGTTACCCTGTGACCGCCGTCTGTACCTGTACCCTTGAATTGGGAATAGATATAGGCAAGGTCAAATCTATCGCCCAGATAGGAAGCTGTTCGTCCGTGTCAAGCATCCGCCAACGTCTCGGACGTTCCGGCCGCAGGGGAGAGGCATCCATCCTCAGAATCTATTCCTACGATTCGGAGGAAGAAGGCTTCCTGTATGAACTGAGGCATTCGCTTGTTCAGAATATAGCCGTTGTTGAACTGATTCGTGAGAAGAAGTATGAGAAGCCATGCATCAGTGCGTATCATTTCTCGACTCTCATACAGCAGATTCTTTCCTGCCTGACCCAGTATGGAGGCTTCAGTCCTAAGGACGGCTGGCTGCTTCTCTGTAAGAATGGTGCATTCAGGAATGTCTCATCAACGATGTTTTTGGACCTTTTGAAGTTCCTTGGAGAGAAGAAGGTTCTTGCCATGACCCATAACGGCCTTGTCGTCATTGGAGAGGAAGGGGAGCGGATAATGCGTCAGACCGATTTCTATGCCGCATTCAAGGCGGACAGGGAGATATCCGTGGTCAACAGGAAGAATGGGAAGGAGATAGGGACTGTCCAGAACATGGAGGAAGTGGGCGTGATGATTCTGTTAGGTGGCAGACGCTGGATGGTGGAGGAAAGTGATATCAAGGCCAAGCGTCTTATCGTCAGTCTTGTTAAAGACGGAGGACGGGCCTCTTGACCGTCTTATTGCGGAGAAGATGCAGGAGGTTCTGGAAGCGGATGAGATATATCCGTATCTGGACAAGAATACCGCTGCCATACAGGCGCTTGAGGAAGCCCGGACTTTCTACCGGGCAAATCATCTTGACAACCCGACCGTTCGTGGCTTCAAGGAGGTGATCACTATGACCTGGGGAGGTGATAAGATCAATCAAACCATTCATCTCTGTGCCAATCTTTATCTGGACAAGGCGGTAAAGACCACCGCTGTCTCGGTCAGCCTTTCGATTGACGACATGGTGGCCATCCTATCCAAAGGTAAGCCCAAAGCGGAAGATCTTGCCGCGCTTCTTCCAAGGGAGATCAAATGTGAGCAGAAGTATGATGAATTCCTTCCGGATAATCTTCTTGATCTGGAGTATGGCGCATCAATGCTTGACGTGGATGGTGCATGGGAGGTTATGGAGCGCATCGTGTCTTTCGCCGATTGCGTACAATAACTACGTGCTACCTGTTCAGGACATCCACAAGGGTCTCAGCAAGGATTCGTATGTTCTTGATGGAATCATCGGCCTCATTCTCATCACAAGAGGCATCATCGTGGACTCCATTTGATCCGACAATCTCAGGCTGCATTTCAAGAAGGGAGGGGATTATTGCCATTCGCTCATACATTTCGGCTATCGGGCTGTCCCAGAACAGAGGTATGCGGCCTTCTTGATAGATGATCAGACCGACCCTGTCTTCCCCAATCAGCACCGGGGCTGAGATAGCGGCGGAAAGGTTCAAGTCGCGCAGGCCCGCCTGGATGGAAGAAGACAGGATTTCCATTATCATGTCGTCCCGTTCTGACTCGACTTTCTTTCTCATTCCAACTCCATCATGCAGACCCGGCCGGATTTCCTCATCCACTTCTCACAATCATCGTAGCTGTTCCTGTCCTCGCAAACACAAATGATTTTACATCGGAATCCATGGTAGTGTTTCATCGAGTGTGTCCGGAGCCGAACCCTCGGCGAAACACTATTTCCGTATCACTTCCCGATACAAAAATGCTCGAAAATATTCCCCAGCACCTCGTCCGTGGTGACTT
>ERZ780198.2775-NODE-2775-length-12814-cov-3.776001_pt1 | contig 12814 bp, 12 predicted proteins | sample MGYA00510979_ERZ780198 | MGnify/ENA primary metagenome ERZ780198 (study PRJEB29588, sample SAMEA2158039) | human gut metagenome | biome: human gut; feature: human-associated habitat; material: faeces | place: Denmark | collected 2008/2010 ...
CTCTGCCACCTTTGACGAGCTGAACAAGTATTTTACCATTTCCGGGATGCCGGTGGCTTCCAGCCAGTACTGGAACAGCATCCATGGCCGTGAGCCGGGAGAGGCGGAGGCCGACGGTGAGGGCCGTCAGACCATGCGGACGCTGGCGCGGAACATGACCTTCCTGATGCGGAGCATCGCCCTGGGAAAAGAACGGTTCGGCCTGCCGGAAAAGGAAACACGAATCGCCACGCATTTTATCAGATAATTTTGGAGGAGTTACCATTTGAAGCGGGAAAACGTACTGGTGCCTGAGGACGCTCTGGCGCGTCAGCGGGATTTTGAAGCAAAGATCAAAGAGATGTTCAACGCGCGGGAAGCCCATCCTGTGGCCTGCGTGGATACCTTCGGCTGTCAGCAGAATGTGGCGGACGGCCAGAAGCTTATGGGAATGCTGGCGGACTGCGGCTTTACCTTTACCGAGGATGTCAAAGAGGCGGATCTGGTGATCCTGAATACCTGCGCCGTCCGGGAACACGCGGAGCAGCGGGTGTTCGGCAATCTGGGCATCCTGACCCACACGAAAAAGGAAAACCCGGAGCAGGTCATCTGCCTCTGCGGCTGCATGGCGCAGGAGGAGCGGGTGTCCAAACGGGTGAAGGAGTCCTACCGCCACGTGGATCTGGTGTTCGGCCCCCATGCCCTGTGGAAATTCCCGGAGCTTTTGTGGCAGGTGTATGAGACCCGGAAGCGGGTCTTTGCTGTGGACAATGAGGACGGCACCATCGCCGAGGGCATCCCCGTGGTGCGGGAAAAGGGCGTAAAAGCGTGGGTCAGCATTATGTACGGCTGCAACAACTTCTGCTCCTACTGTATCGTACCCTACGTCCGGGGCCGGGAGCGGAGCCGGGATCCCCAGTGCGTTTTGCAGGAGGTGCGGGAGCTGGTAGAAACCGGAGCGATAGCCCCCGAAGCGGTCCGCACGCCGGGTATCTTCGTAGATTACATGGTCGCTCCGGCCAAATAACCGAACGGCCGAAAGAACAAATCCGCATCTCAATCGAATTAAAAATATCAGGTTATGGAAAAATCAATGATACGGCTTCGGATGAGTGCCAAAGACGCTCATTACGGAGGCAATCTGGTGGACGGCGCCCATATGGTGCATCTGTTCGGCGACGTGGCCACCGAACTGTTGATCATGCACGACGGCGACGAAGGACTGTTCGTGGCCTACGACAACGTCGAATTTCTCGCCCCGGTCTATGCCGGCGATTATATCGAAGCGGTGGGCGAAATCGTGAAGGTGGGCAACACCTCGCGCAAGATGGTCTTCGAAGCCCGCAAAGTGGTCGCTGCACGCCCCGACATCTCGCCCTCTGCGGCCGACGTACTCAAAGAGCCCGTCGTGGTCTGCCGTGCCAGCGGTACGTGCGTCGTAAAAAAAGAGGACCAGCGCATCCCTGAAAGCCGCTAACGGAGTTTTCGGCCCGTTCCGGACACGAAAGCGTCCCGCGATGCGAAGACCGCAGGCAGGAGCGCCGGAGAGAGAAAACGGCCGATGCGGCCGGAAATTCTCGGCGAACAGGTCCGAACAGGTTTAGCCGCCACATCGGACAAAGCAACGGAATTCAACCATTTTCAAACTTTTCAACCAAAGACCCCATGGAAAAACTGATCATAACGGCCGCGATCTGCGGAGCGGAAGTACTCAAGGAACACAACCCCGCAGTCCCCTACACGGTGGAAGAGTGCGCCCGGGAGGCCAAGTCGGCCTACGATGCCGGCGCGAGCATCATCCACCTGCACGTGCGCAACGACGACGGCCAACCCACGCAGGATAAAAACCGCTTCAAACAGGTTATGGACGCTATCCGTGCGGTTTGCCCGGACGTAATCATCCAGCCTTCGACGGGAGGTGCCGTCGGCATGACCAACGACGAACGGCTGCAACCTACGGAGCTGCTCCCCGAAATGGCGACCCTCGACTGCGGCACGCTCAATTTCGGCGGCGATGAAATCTTCGAGAACACGGAGAACACGATCAAGTACTTCGGCCAGAAGATGATCGAGCGGGGCATCAAACCCGAGCTGGAGGTCTTCGACAAGAGTATGATCGAAATGGCGCTCCGCCTGCACAAGAAGGGCTATATCGCCGCCCCCATGCATTTCGACTTCGTGATGGGTGTGAACGGCGGCATCGGAAGCGACATCCGGGATTTCGTCTTCCTGCGGGGCAGCATTCCGGCCGATGCGACCTACACGGTAGCCGGCGTGGGACGCTACGAATTTCCGCTGGCGGCCCTGGCGATCATCGACGGCGGCCACGTGCGCGTAGGTTTCGAGGACAACGTCTATCTCTCCAAAGGCGTTCCGGCCAAATCCAACGGCGAACTGGTCGAGAAGGTCGTTCGCATGGCCAAAGAGTTCGGACGCGAGGTCGCCACACCGGACGAAGCTCGCCGCATTCTGGGACTCAAGAAATAAGATCACGGAAAAAACATCAACACTGCAACACAACAAAACACCATAATGAAAAAAGGACATAAATACGGCACACACCGGGTAATCTCCCCGAAGGGCGTGCTTCCCCAGCCGGCAGACAAGCTGGACAACAACATGGACGAGATCTACGACAACGAGATTCTGATCGACGTACAGACCCTCAACATCGACTCGGCCAGCTTCACCCAGATCTCGAACCAGGCCGGAGGCGACAAAGCCAAAATCGCCGAGATCATGCTCGACATCGTCGAAAAACAAGGCAAACACCGCAATCCGGTAACCGGATCGGGCGGCATGCTGCTGGGCACGGTCGAGAAGATCGGCGACGCGCTCGTCGGCAAGACCGACCTCAAGGTAGGCGACAAGATCGCCACGCTGGTTTCGCTGTCGCTGACTCCGCTGCGGATCGACAAGATCAAGGAGATTCGCCCCGATGTCGATCAGGTCGATATCGACGGCAAGGCGATCCTGTTCGAAAGCGGCATCTACGCCAAAATACCTTCCGACCTGCCCGAAAAGCTGGTAATGTCGGCCCTCGACGTGGCCGGAGCTCCGGCACAGGTAGCCAAACTGGTTCGCCCCGGCAACACGGTGCTGATCATCGGCGCAGCCGGCAAATCCGGCATGCTCTGCTGCTACGAGGCTCGCAAGCGGGTCGGCGTAACGGGCAAAGTGATCGGACTCTGTTACAGTCCCGAGGAGAAGGAGCGCCTGGACAAGCTGGGCTTCTGCCACGAGGTCGTCTGCATGGACGCTCGTCAGCCGATTCCGGTACTCGAAAAGATTACGGAGCTGACCAATGGCGAAATGTGCGACATCACCATCAACAACGTGAATGTTCCCGACACCGAAATGACCAGCATCCTCTGTACCAAGAACACGGGCATCGTCTATTTCTTCTCGATGGCCACGAGCTTCACGAAAGCCGCTCTCGGCGCCGAAGGCGTCGGCAGCGACGTGACGATGATTATCGGAAACGGCTATACGAAGGGACATGCGGAGATCACGCTTCAGGAGTTCCGCGAATGCGAAGCCTTGAGAAAGATATTCACCGAGCTGTACGCCTAACCGATACGAACGACACCTGCCGCCCTTCCTCATCGTCCCCGCCGGCGCAAATTAAAAAAGCAGGACGGATCCGACTTACCGAGGCAGGGAGGCACTCATCGAAAATAGCCGTCCGCCGCATCCGTTTTCGATGAGCGGACGGCGAAAACAAACGCTCGCTACATCGGCGAAAAAACACAAATCACAACAACGTAACAACCGAACGAAACAAATAAAATCAAATGACACCTCTCACACCCGCAATGAGCCGCAGAAAAGAATTCTTTCCCGAAGTGACCGACCAGCAATGGAACGATTGGCACTGGCAGGTAAAAAACAGGATTGAGACCGTAGATGAGCTCAAGAAATACATCAAGCTGACCGCTGAAGAGGAGGAAGGCATCCGTGAATCGCTCAAAACGCTCCGCATGGCCATCACGCCCTACTACCTGACGCTGATCGATCCGGAAAATCCGCACTGCCCGATCCGCAAGCAGGCCATTCCTACCGTCGAGGAGCTGAAGCGCTCGCCCGCCGACCTGGAAGATCCCCTGCATGAGGACAGCGACTCGCCCGTACCGGGTCTGACGCACCGCTACCCCGACCGGGTACTGTTCCTGATTACCGACATGTGCTCGATGTACTGCCGTCACTGCACGCGCCGCCGCTTCGCCGGCCAGCACGACTGTGCAACCCCCGAGAAACAGATCGACGACTGCATCGACTACATCGCCCGTACACCGCAGGTACGCGACGTGCTGCTCTCGGGCGGCGACGCCCTGCTGGTGAGCGACGAAAAACTCGAATATATCATCAGCCGTCTGCGTGCCATTCCCCACGTGGAGATCATCCGCATCGGCTCGCGCACCCCGGTCGTGCTGCCTCAACGCATCACACCGGAATTGGTGAACATGCTCAAGAAATACCACCCGATCTGGCTGAACACCCACTTCAATCATCCGAACGAAGTGACCCCCGAATCGAAGCAGGCCTGCGCACGTCTGGCCGACGCCGGTATTCCCCTGGGCAACCAGTCGGTGTTGCTGCGCGGTGTGAACGACTGCACGCACATCATGAAAAAGCTCGTGCACGAACTGGTGAAGATGCGTGTGCGTCCCTACTATATTTATATCTGCGACCTGTCGCTGGGCATCGGACACTTCCGCACTCCGGTATCGAAAGGCATCGAAATCATCGAGAACCTCCGGGGACACACCTCGGGTTACGCCGTTCCGACATTCGTCGTGGACGCTCCGGGCGGTGGTGGCAAGATTCCTGTCATGCCGAACTATGTCATCTCGCAGGCTCCGAACCGCGTGGTACTCCGCAACTACGAAGGTGTGATCACGACCTATACGGAACCGACCGACTACAAGGACGAATGCCACTGCGAAGAGTGCGAGAAAGCACGTCGGAAGGAAGGCGTGGCCGAGTTGTTGAGCGGCGGACGTCTTTCGCTCGAGCCGTCCGAATTGAGCCGCAAGACCCGTAACCACAACCATTAGAACGTAACGCTGCAAGACCAGCCCGCACCGGATTGGGATTCGTAACGAACATATCGGATTTCGGCAGCCTGGCCATCGTCGGTCTGGAGAAGAACACGGGTAAAACCGAATGTCTGAACTACATTCTGGGACAACTCGGTGGTCAGGCGGACCGTTTCGCCCTGACTTCGGTCGGAATCGACGGCGAGAGCCGGGATCAGGTGTGCCAGACGGCGAAGCCCGAGATCGAGATTCCCGAGGGAATGATCTTCGTCACCTCGGAGAAACACTACCGGGAAAAACGGCTCGCGGCCGAGGTCCTCGACGTGAGTCTGGAGCGGACGGCGCTCGGGCGGCTGATAACGGCCCGCGCGAGGATGAGCGGCAAATTGCTGCTCTCCGGACCTTCGGACACGGCGGGCCTGAAAGCCCTGATCGACCGGCTCAAAGCCCGGGGCGTAGGCACGACGATCGTGGACGGCGCCCTGTCGCGGTTGAGCCTGGCTTCGCCGGCGGTCACCGAAGCGATGATCCTGGCCACGGGAGCTGCCGTCGCGGGAAATATTCCCGAACTGGTCCGCAAGACGAAATACGTTTACGAACTGATCGGAATCGAAGAGATAGAGGAGGCGCTGCGTACCCGGCTCGATCCTCTGACACAGGGGGTGTGGGCCGTCAGCGACGGCGGCGAACCGATCGACCTCGAATTACCCTCGGTGCTGATGCTCGAACGGAGCGGAGAGAACCTGTTCCGGCACGGCCGGCGGATTTACGCCACCGGCATCGTCACGGACAAGCTGTTCCAACTGCTGCGAACGCAACAACGGGAAGTGGAGTTGATCGTCCGCGACTTTACGCGGGTGTTCGCCTCGCCCGAAGCGTTTTACGCCTTCCTGCGCCGGGGACACCGGATCAGGGTGGTACACCGCAGCCGGCTGCTGGCCGTCACGGTCAATCCGACGGCTCCGTCGGGGCTGGTGCTCGACTCCCGACGGTTGTGCGAAGCGATGCAGGAGGCGTTGCAAATACCGGTTTACGACGTAAAGAAAATGCCCGAATAGGAACGAATACGGCTCCCACGAACAGAATCGAGGATCTTAAAATCCCCTCCGAGGAGGGGAGTCAAAGGAAGGTCAGACGCTCTGACACGGCAGAAGGCCGTGAAATAAATACGCGAAACCGTGCAAAATTGCATCGAATAACCAGAAAACGAATGCGACTCAAAGAGGCCATACAACATACCAGCGGACTGCGCTGCGTCGTCGAAGGAATGGAGATCTGTTCCTCCGTCGGGCGACGTATGCTCCATGAAATGACATGGCTCGACAAGGAGTCGGCGATCACGGAGGAACACGACCGTATCGCCTCGGTGCTGCGCCTGCTCGAAACCGAAGAGGGACGCGACCGCACCGAAACGATTCGCCGCAAACTGGCCCTGCTGCGCGACATCCGCTCAACGATCGAACGCACGGGCGGCAACTGCGTATTCGACGACATCGAACTGTTCGAATTGAAGTTTTTCGCGCTGCTGGCGGAAGAGCTTCGACCACTGGCTTCGCAAGGGCATCTTGCGGAACTTCCCGAGCTGAACGGGGTCGTCGATCTGCTCGATCCGGAAGGCAACCGGCTCCCCCATTTCTTCGTCTATGACGCCTACTCGGAGGAGCTGACGACCCTGCGCAAACAGATCAAAGCACGCAAACAGGCCGGAGCCGACGAGTCTCAAGTGCAGGAGCTCTATTTCCGCAGCGTGGAAATCGAAGACCGCATTCGGGAGAGACTCTCCGTCGAATTGCGGAAATACCACGAAGCGTTGCAACAGGCACTCGACCGGATGGGATGGCTCGATGTGGTGATCGCCAAGGCGATGCAGGCCCGCGACTGGGGCCTTACCCGTCCCGCGATAACGCAGGACACGACCTCCTTCCGAGGCTTGTTCAACCCCGAGTTGCGGATTTCGCTCGAAGCGGCCGGGAAGCGATTCCAGCCCGTGAACATCCGCCTGACGACGGGACCTACGGTAATCACCGGCGCCAACATGTCGGGCAAAACCGTGTTGCTGCACAGCGTCGAGCTGGCCCAGTACATGCTGCAATTCGGATTTTACATTGCGGCCGAAAGGGCGGAAATAGCCCTTGTGGACGAAGTGCACTGCTCCGTCGGCGACGGACAGGATCAATTGAGCGGCCTTTCGTCCTTCGCGGCCGAGATGATGCGGATGGACGAACTGGCCAAAAGCGTCCGGGCAGGCAGGCGGGTGCTGGCTCTCATCGACGAACCGGCCCGCACGACCAATCCGGTCGAAGGAAGGGCGATCGTGAACGGTGTCCTCGAATTTCTGGCCGACTACGAAGTCCCTTCGCTCGTGACCACCCACTACAACGGCATCGCGGCTCCGTGCTGCAAGCTGAAGGTAAAAGGCTTCTCGGAAACGAACGCGGAGGAGAAGATCACGCTGAAAAACATCAACGATTTCATAGACTACTCGCTCGAGGAGGTCACGACGGACGAAGTTCCGCACGAAGCGATCCGGATCGCCCGTATTCTGGGCATCGACCCGGAGATCCTCCGGCGAATCGAACGCAACGAAGAACTCAAAAACAACCAATGACGGCAGCCGTACGGCACAGCCTACATGAACGATATGAAAAGCAAATTAGGAATAGACTTTAACCAGGTGGAACACGCCCGGAGCGTAGCGCGCAAGATCGCCGACGGGGTGCAGGATTTTGTGGAAGGTTATACGACGGTAGCCGTCGAGCGAACGCTGTGCCGTCTGATCGGCATCGACGGCGTGGATGCCAACGCGGTACCGCTGCCGAACGTGGTGGTGGAAGAGCTGCGGGAGAAAAACGTATTGGGCGAAGGCGCCCTGTTCTTCCTCGGCAACGCGATCGTCGAAACGGGACTCACACCCCAGCAAATCGCCGAAGAGATCGCTGCCGGCAAACTCGACATCACCCGCTCGGCCGTATGTACGGCAGCCGAGCGCGAAGCGGCGCTGAAACCGTATATCGACGCCAGCATCGCCAAAATCGCAGCCAACCGCCAGCGTCGAGAAAACTACATCGCCACCATCGGCGAAGGGCCGCGCCCCTACCTCTACGTAATCGTAGCGACGGGTAACATCTACGAAGATGTCGTACAGGCGCAGGCCGCAGCCCGACAGGGCGCCGACATCATCGCCGTAATCCGCACTACGGGCCAAAGTCTGCTCGACTACGTGCCCTACGGCGCGACGACCGAGGGATTCGGCGGCACGTTCGCCACGCAGGAGAACTTCCGGATCATGCGCAAGGCTCTGGACGAAGTAGGCGAAGAGGTCGGCCGCTACATCCGCCTTTGCAACTACTGCTCGGGACTCTGCATGCCCGAGATCGCCGTAATGGGTGCACTCGAAGGTCTGGATGTGATGCTCAACGACGCCCTGTACGGCATTCTGTTCCGCGACATCAACATGCAGCGCACGCTGGTCGATCAATATATGTCGCGCGTAATCAACGGCTTCGCCGGCGTAATCATCAACACGGGCGAGGACAACTACCTCACCACGGCCGACGCGGTCGAGGAAGCCCACACGGTGCTGGCTTCCGACCTGATCAACGAACAACTGGCCCTGCTGGCCGGCCTGCCCGAGGAGCAAATGGGTCTGGGACACGCCTTCGAGATGGATCCGATGCTCGAAAACGGCTTCCTCTACGAGCTGGCGCAGGCGCAGATGACCCGCGAGATCTTCCCCAAGGCTCCGCTGAAATACATGCCGCCGACGAAGTTCATGACCGGCAACATCTTCCGGGGACATATCCAGGACGCACTGTTCAACATGGTGGGCATCTGGACTTCGCAGGGCATCCAGTTGTTAGGTATGCCGACCGAAGCCATCCACACCCCGTTCATGTCGGACCGCTACCTTTCCATCGAGAACGCCCGCTACATCTTCAACAACATGAAGAACATCGGCGACGAAGTGGAGTTCAAGGAAGGCGGACTGATCCGCAAACGTGCCAAGGAGGTGTTGGACAAAGCTACCGCACTGCTCGAACGCCTCGAAAAAGAGGGACTCTTCTCGGCGCTCGAGAAGGGAATCTTCGCCGACATCAAACGCCCCATGAACGGCGGCAAGGGTCTGGAGGGCGTGAGCAGCAAGGGCCGCAACTACTACAACCCCTTCGTGGAGATTATGAAAAACGGCAGTCGCGCCGCAGCGAAAAAATGATATTCCGATGCTGCAAGCACGACCAAACGCCTTATTTTAACTATATTAGCATATTGATTCTATGAGTGGAGGATTATATTCAACCGAAGGCAGGGATTTCGACCAGACCCTCGACCTGAAAAAGATAAAGCCCTACGGCGACACGATGAACGACGGCAAAACGCAGTTGAGTTTCACACTGCCCGTGCCCGCCGGCGACGAAGCCATCGAAGCGGCCAAACAGTTGATGAAAAAGATGGGCTTCGAGAACCCGCAGGTGGTATTCCACCGGGAGCTGACGGCCGGTTACACGTTCTTCAACTGCTACGGAAGCTGTACCCATACGGTCGATTATTCGAATATCCATGTCCCGAAAGTCGAATCGACCAAATGGGACATGGCCGAAACGGACAGCTTCATCCGCGAGCAGATCGGCCGCCCGATCGTGGTGATCGGCGCCAGCACCGGCACGGACGCCCATACGGTAGGTATCGACGCCATTATGAACATGAAAGGCTTCGCAGGTCACTACGGACTGGAGCGCTACGAGATGTTCGAAGCCCTCAACATGGGCAGCCAGGTAACCAACGAAGAGTTCATCGCCAAAGCGATCGAACTCAAGGCCGACGCCCTGCTGGTTTCGCAGACGGTGACCCAGAAGGACATTCATATCAAGAACCTCACGGAGCTGGTCGAAATGCTCGAAGCCGAAGGGCTGCGCGACAAAGTGATTCTGGCGTGCGGCGGCCCGCGCATCTCGCACGAACTGGCCAAAGAGCTGGGCTATGACGCCGGCTTCGGCATGAACACCTACGCCGACGACGTGGCGTCGTTCATCGCCCAGGAGATGGCCCGCAGAATGCACCGCAAATAGGAAACGGTCCCGGATTCCAGAACCGCCCCGTTTCAAGACAGTACGACGAACAGACAAAAACGACATAAATCTATGGAAAAGGAACAGATCAGAGAAATCATCGCCAAACGCGTGGCGATGGAACTCAAAGACGGCGACGTGGTGAACCTCGGTATCGGACTGCCGACGGCCGTCCCCGATTACCTGCCGGAAGGCGTTCAAATCTTCCTGCAGAGCGAAAACGGCCTGCTCGGTATGGGCCCGACCCCCGCACCGGGCGAGGAAGACCCCGAATTTATCAATGCCGGCGGCGGATTCGTCACGGCCCTCGAGGGCGCCTCGTGCTTCGACAGCGCCACCTCGTTCGGCATCATCCGCGGCGGTCATGTGAACGCTTCGGTACTGGGAGCCTTGCAGGTCGATGAAAAAGGCGACCTGGCCAACTGGATCATCCCGGGCAAGAAAGCTCCCGGCATGGGCGGTGCGATGGACCTGCTCACGGGTGCCGACAAGGTGATCCTTGCCATGGAGCACACGGCCAAAGGCGCACCCAAAATCCTCAAGAAATGTACGCTGCCGCTGACGGCCAAAGGCTCCGTGAACATGATCGTAACCGAAATGGGCGTCATGGAGATTACCCCGGAAGGCATCGTGCTGACGGAAATCAACCCCGAATTCACCGTCGAACAGGTTCAGGCCGCTACCGAAGCGCACCTGATCGTGTCCAAGGATCTTAAACCCATGAAAAAATAGGCCCGCCATGATCAAAACAGGAGATAAATACCGTCACGAAGTGACCTATACGCAGGAAGGCGTGATCGCTTTCGCCGAAATCACGGGCGACAAAAACCCGATCCACCTCGATCCGGAATTCGCAGCCAAAACCCCGTTCGGCCGTCCCATCGTGCACGGATTCCTTTCGGCCTCCGTATTCTCGAAGGTCTTCGGAATGCTCTTCCCGGGACAGGGCACCATCTATCTCTCGCAGGAGATGTCGTTCCGTGCACCCGTCTTCGCCGGGGAGAAATATACAGCCGAATTCGAAGTAATCGACGTAAACACCGAAAAACACATCGGTACAATCAAATGCCTGCTGCTCGATGCTGCCGGCAAAGAGTGCATCACGGGCACCGCCAAACTCAAACACAACAAAGAATTCATCTAAAAAGAGATAACCATGAAAAGACTTGAGAACAGAGTCGCCATCGTCACGGGCGGCACAGCCGGTATCGGCGAGGCAACGGCACTGCGTTTCGCACGCGAAGGCGCACAGGTAGTCGTATGGGCACGTAACGAAGCCCGCGGTAAGGAAATGGAGAAAAAAGCCGCAGCCGAAGGGCTCGCCATCACCTTCGACAAGGTCGATACGAGCGATTTCGAGGCGGTAACCGCTGCGGCCAAGCGCGTCGCCGACAAGTTCGGCAAGATCGACATCCTGATCAACAATGCCGGCATCACCAACGACAGCACGCTCAAGAAAATGACCGTCGAACAGTGGCAGAACGTGATCGACGTCAATCTTTCGGGCACGTTCTACTGCTGCAAGGCCGTGTTGAACTACATGCTCGAAGCCGGCTACGGACGCATCGTCAATGCCTCGTCGGTAGTAGGGCTTTACGGCAACTTCGGCCAGACCAACTACGTGGCCACGAAAGCCGGCCTGATCGGTATGACCAAAACGATGGCCCGCGAACTGGGCCGCGACCAGGCATGGATCGATGCGCAGGTCGAAAGTTTCACGAAGATGGCGAAAAATTATATCTTTGAAGCTTAAACGGACTTTAACCCAAGCTTAAAATGTTCAATTTTTTTAATCCTCCGGCTCCCAAACCGAGGCTCTCCCAGGACAAAATCCCGGCCAAATACGCGCAGATGCGTCTGCGCGTATTTTTGGGTGCGTTTCTGGGATACGCAGCCTACTATCTGGTGCGCAAGAATCTTTCGCTCGCAGCGCCAGGCATGATCGAGTCGGGACTCCTCGACAAGGCCAGCGTAGGACTCGCGGGTTCGGCGATCTCGATCGCCTATGCCTTCAGCAAGTTCATCATGGGCAGCCTTTCCGACCGTTCCGACGCACGCAAATTCCTTGTCGTAGGACTTATTCTCTCATCGTTGCTGATGATTTGCACGGGACTGATCCCTTACAGCCACACAAATCCCGGCATCAACGTAAGCATTATCTTCGGTCTGATGCTGCTGGTGGGCTGGCTTTCGGGCATGGGATGGCCTCCCTGCGGGCGTATCATGGCCCACTGGTTCTCCCAGAACGAACGCAGTTTCAAAATGTCGGTATGGAATACGTCGCACACGATCGGCAGTGGCTCGCTGGGACTGCTCGTAACCGCCGGAATCGCCATCTTCGCCATGCTGGGATGGGGCGACACGTGGCGTGCAGCCTTCATCTTCCCGAGTTGCGTGGCGCTTCTTCTGGCCGTTTTCTGCTGGTGGGCGCTGCGCGACACGCCCCAGGCCTGCGGGCTGCCTCCCATCGACGAATACCGCAACGATTACTCGGCGGTAAAGGCCGCCAAGGGAGAAGAACAGAAAATCCCCTTCAAAAAACTCTTCGTCGACTACATTTTCAAGAACAAGATTCTCTGGCTCATCGCCCTGGCCAACGCTTTCGTCTATCTGGTGCGTTACGGCATCAGCGACTGGGCGCCGGTCTACCTGCAGGAGATGAACATCATGGACGCCTCGCAGAGCAACCTCGCCTTCTCGCTCCACAACTATGCCGGTGTGCCGGGCACG
>ERZ780198.2782-NODE-2782-length-12800-cov-22.071793_pt1 | contig 12800 bp, 16 predicted proteins | sample MGYA00510979_ERZ780198 | MGnify/ENA primary metagenome ERZ780198 (study PRJEB29588, sample SAMEA2158039) | human gut metagenome | biome: human gut; feature: human-associated habitat; material: faeces | place: Denmark | collected 2008/2010 ...
AGGTGCGAAACTTTTTCTAGGCGCACAATACGGCTTTCACCGAATACTTACCTTGACTCTTGCTCCACCATTGCGTAACATTAGTACATCACGCTTTCGCAAGAAGGTCTTTTCTATTTCTGTTGTCATTATACCATCTTGGTCATCATATACTATTCTCTGTGTCTTTTGCTTGGAATACAATAAAACTTTGAGTCTTGCCATTCTATTACTGATTATACGTTACTTATTCGTCATTTGCTTTCCTTTGTTTTTACATATACTGTAAGCACTTCTTTTGCAAAATAATATCCTCTTTCTTTGCATCTCCTGAACGAAATGCCCCATAAAGCCGCTGCTGCAATCCAGAACCAAATGCAGCCATAAAACGCAACAGCCCAAATCGCAGTCAATATTATGACATCTGTAAGTATAACTCTGGAGAAGGCATACTGGGCATTGAAATCTGGAACTCTTGTGTTTGTGTCAGAAGCTGAATATGACATTGCCTTGCCAAACATTTTCATCGTAGTGGCATTTCTGTCGTTAAGCTCTGCTTGTAGGAGTGCTATCGTTCTTTCCGTCATAAAGAATTTTATTCGTCCGAATCCAGTGTATGCTTGATTTGCTATAGGTGTCAGCAACTTATCTGATGGCATTCCTCGCATAACTTTGAAATATAATGGCTCAATCATGCCACTTATGGCATTGATAAAATATCCGATAACGTATGAAACGGCTAATAATGGTATGCTGTCGTATCCGAATTCTAAGTCGAAGACAATATTGATAGAAATCGCTGTTAGTACTCCCGCTATCAGAGAACTTAACAAATCGTAATATTTAAAATTCATACTTAAAATGCTGCATTTATGTAAATATCATTCTTGCCACATATAAGTTGAACAAAGGGTAAGTCTTCTTGCTTCAGCAAGGAACTCATTTCTTCAAACTGCTTTTTGTCGATTTGACTTGGACAACTACTGGCATGTGGATGAGAATGCCATTCTCCTAAATATCTTACCTGATGAAATGTCTTTTCATCTATTTCACTCCAAACTTTCGATAATCCTTGACATCCCCTTTCAAAGAATGTACGAGAACATTTGCTATCCATTGGCGCAGGATGCTCAAAGAATATATAGATACTGCTTGATGTCCTATCGTAGCACCCGAAAAGACATCCACCGGTTTCGTGGCTCGTATCTTTATCCTTATGTTTCACTATTTCTTTTATCAGTTCCATAGAGTACCAAACAGTTATGTCGCCTACTTTTTTGTATTTCCAAGACAATGTCTTAAGTTCATACTTGTTGATGATGCTGTTTTCTTGGTCTACTCCCCAAATGCCCAAGAAACTTTCTGCTGATCTATATGCTTTTTGTATTTGTTGTGAAACTACTGATGATAGCATTACAACATTGTCATAGTCAAGGATATTAGATTCTGAACGACAACTGAAATTGTTTGTTCTACGATGCTCCGAAGTGTCCAAGTGCTTTGTCAATTCGTTGGATATTAACACATTATAGAGATAGCTCATCTCCAATAAATCTAATCTTTGAGTTCGTTGAACATCTTCCATTAGTAAGACAACGTCTGTGCCTTTTGGATTTAGAAACGCACAACACTTTCTGACATTCTTACACTCATCTTTCTCTGCTATCAATCTCTCAACAGCTATTGACGTGCTTACATCCACAATCAAGTCGGTCTGCACAAGTGCATATTCCACTTCATGCGTTTGCAAGTTCAGTGCGTTCATGTCTATCGTATGTATTTTTGTATCATCAACACCTTCATAGTGACGCTTAATTGCTTTCGTCTTCAACTGCATAATGTCTTTGGGAGGCAGAACGTGACGACTGATGTTATGCGCATAGTATATATCATAATCCACAATCTTTATGTTGGATACAAGCCCCTCTCTTACAAAATGGTCTATCACATTTGAGCCAAGTGTCCCCGTGCCAATGAAAGTCATGCAGTTGCACATCTTTTCTTTCCCATTCTGCATGGAATTGACGAGTCTTGAGGGTGGTTCTATTAGCATATCAATCTCGATGGGTATTGAGTAGAACCATGTAGCGAAACCGCTTTCTTTCAGGTCGCACTTTCTTCTAACCACATCACATATAGGAATTCTTGTCCGAATATGAGCCAAATCACATCTTTCCAAGTCTTTATCCCCTTCTCTTTTCAACTGTACAATGAGAAATATAGAAAAGGGTAACGTAGACTTACCACTCGTATTGCCTATTTTGTGCAAAATCTCTTCAGGGACTGTTCTTCCAGAAGATGATATAATAGATGAAAGTTCTCCAATAGTCTTTGGCAAATACGCCAAGTTCTTTGAGACGTTCATCGCCGTTATTATCGGGAAAACATTATAGTTAGCTTTACTCTTGTCAACAAATTCCAAGGTAGAATCCTGTTTCGCAGTCTTTTCATATAAACCATAAAGCGAAGTGGCTATGGGTAATTTGTTCCGTAAACCACAATAATTATGGTATTGAAAAAACACCTCTAACGGCCTATCTTTCTCATGCAATTTTCCCAAACTGTTCAAGTTAAACCAACGAATGATGAGATTTATAAAATCGAAAGCATTAAACTGTGGCTTGATGTCTGCAAAAAGAACATCTGAAATACACAAAGAAACAGGATGCGCAAATGGCATCGCATTTGAATGTGGCAGACCTATGGGGAAGTCCTTTCTTATAGCATACACTTCAGGCATATTTAAATCTTCTTTCAAGCATCGGACAGCAACATCCTCCTTTACATGAATTGGGAACTCTGGTTCATCTGGAATTTCAAGCCGAGATAGTTCCACAATAATGACTTCGCTTCCATCAGATTTTCTTCTACATGATTTTACTATCGCCTGCTTGTGAGCTAAAGCTGCTCTATAGATAGAAATAGCTCGTGGAAGCCTTAAATCACTTCCACGAACTTCACTACCTTCTATAATTTTATAGTGTCTCATTATTCTCCGTTCCTGCTCTTGGTGCTGGTCTTGAAACTGTTGTTTCTGCTGACGATATGCTTTTTACAACAAGTCGTTTTCCATGTTCGTCTATCTTGAATACGATTGGTTGAGGAATATTGTTTCTGATATCATTCGTTGCCGTATTCAAGAAATTATCTTCTGTATTCAATCTACTCTTGTATTCCTTCTTTGCTTCATAACATGGAGGATTGTTATCATCATTCTTTATTTCCTTAGAGGATGCAATAACATAAGACAGCGTGCCCATCTGTTTTTTCATTATTGTGTCGGCAGAAGGTTTGACTTCATTCTTATTGCTTGACTCATTAAAAAATGTCCATGAACAATGGTGTGGAGCCAAAAAGATATTCCACTTCAATTTGTCGTCATCCTTATTGTTGTCAATGATATGCTGCCATATCTCATGTTCTGCATCTCCAGCAATTAGAAGTCTGCTTTTTATGACTTCCTTATTATTGTCATCCAATAATTTGAAAGCATACTGAACTACAATTGAGGTTGCATTTTTATCATCATCCTTTTTGCTTGTAGCAACATCTTCTTTGAAAGGTGCATGGATAAATAATTCCAACCAATTCAAAGCATCTCCATTAACAGATGTTATAGTAGTACCTGGCACATAGCCATAGCGTTCATCGAATGCCTTTTGTTGGTCATAACCTATAATATGGAGATAGCTTCCATACTCCCCATTATAGTTCTTATCATCATCGTATAACTTTCTACGTCTTTTGGCTTCTTGACGAATTGCTTCTGCTGAATCGGCCAACTCGTTACCTACACCTCTTGGTGTAACCCATAGTTCTCCAATGATGATTTCATCTTTGTTCGTCTTTTTATTATAATCTTTAGGATCTCCATGATAAAAATTACCTTCAAAACCTTTACAATGATCATCATGAGGGTGAGTGCTTACAAATAAATCAACAAATGGATTTCCGTTTCGGTCTTTACCAAGCTCCTTCAGTAAATCCGCCTTTACATCAAAACACACTTGAATTCCCTTGTCATTATTCAATTTGTCCAAAATCTGACAATCAGTAATAATAGTCTTGCCGTTGTCTAGTTTTATCAACGTGCAGTCTGCATTTTCTACAGGATAAAATTTGATCAAATGTTCCATTGCATTATGAATTTAAAAGTTTGTTAGTGCTCAACTTAAGGCATAGCCCTTTGTATAGGCACTTTTGTATGTGCCTATATATTGAGTTGTTAAAATTTCGCTTGATTGTTAACCATTACATACATTTTCTTCGGTCGACAATTTGAAAGCAAGCATTCTTTGTTCTCACTTATCGAAAATGTTGGCATATATCTCAACTGTTCTATCCTTACCCTCAGCTTTCAGGGTCTCATTTGCTGCCTTGATTGCAGATTCTGCACCAACATACAAAGCATACAGGTTTTTATCTTGTGATGATTGGTACTCCTGTTTAGCAAGCTCAATCGTTGACAACAGGTAGTTTTCAGTGTCAACAAACGGCTTGACATGCTCGGGACGAATTGCGGAATAGGGCAAAGCATCAAGAATTCTGAATGCTCCGATATAATCTTCTAAACTATAAAGGAGCGCGGTATTTTGCGACTTTTCCAACATGTCTATTTTATTAAGTTTTTAATGAGATTTTCAAACACAATTTGTATCGAATATACGATAACACTAGAGTTTTACGCTCAACTCTACAAGCGTTTTGGAGGTTAGCTATTTATTGCTTCCTTTCAAATGATCAAGCTCGTCCTGACAGATAACTAAACGGGCATTGAAGTCAGAAGTATGTTTCTCCCGTTCGTGGGCGTATGCCTCCTTCAACTTTTGTTCACGGGCTTCAAATTCTGCGCGAATCTCAGCGACTACTGATTGGCGAAGAGACTCCAAAAGGGTTGCGTCCCCATTGGTTGTCATAATGGAGATCATCTTCTGCATCATATCGTTTATTTGGTCTATCTTTTCGGATAGCTGGTTGTTCAGGGTTAAAACCATAGCCTCCAGTTCCTCTATTCGCTTTTCGCGAGATAGAAGTTCCTTGCGAAGCAGCTGGTTTTCGGCTGTCCAGTCATGTGATTGCACATGAATCGCTTGTGTGAGTTTGTTTTCAGGTTTCATAATGGCGAGACACAAATAGCGTCGTTTACGTCTAATGGTTTGAGATCTTACGGTGTAAGGATGGGTTGGCGGCAAGCCGCCAAAGGGTTTTTCACATCAATCGCCGTTAATCGGACATTAATCTGTCGTTAATATTTTGGGGTACCGTCATTCGGACGGTAATACGACATTGTTCCCCATCGCAGTATCGCTCTGCGCTATGCCGCCACTCGGATGGGGAATAAAAATCACACTATGAATGTTTGTTCAAAAGTCTTGTCAACATCATCAACCCAACAGCCTGTAATTTTAGCCCATTGTTCTATAACTGCTGCTTGCGCCTCTACTCGTTGACAATCTCTTTTGAAGCTGCCTTCTGGCGCAGTGAGTTGATTTGTTGGAGTTTCTGCTCCCGCGAGTATGGATGCAACAACATGGAAGCTACCTCCCGTTGCGCAGCCATGCTGTTCGCTTGGTGAGTAGCGTTTAAATAATAATTGCTTGTTGAAAAACTGTTCTGCATAATCTTCGAGTTTTATTATTCCATCTACCAAAGGGTTTTCACATTAATCGCCGTTAACCGGACATTAATCGGTCGTTAATACTTTTAGGGACTGACGTCACTAATAGTTGAACGTTTTTTGCTCATCCACAACCAGTTTGTTTAGCAATGGCAGTATACGTTCAATCTTGCGGCACTTGACCTTGTTGTAATAGAAATCTATATCGTCGAGCAATTCATAGCTAAGGTCTTCCGGCATGTCTCCACCATAACCACAGGCGACAACGGATATTGCAGCGAGTCTTCGGGCGTCTTTGTCGTCACGAAATTCGCTTAAGCCTAAGAGAATATTGGGTAGGCAGTCGTACAGGATATTGCAATAGTGAAGTAGGTCTGAGAAATCTGGCGATTCTATGAGGTAGGCTTCAAGCATCTCTTCCTGGTATTGACGAAGCAACAAGAGGAACTTCTGCTTTGCCATCCGCCCCCTTATGTTTTGGGTCATTACCCAGAACAGGGCATGGGATAACACAATGCGGTCTTCAGAAGAGTGGCAATAGAAGCAACTGTCTTCGGGCTTGCGGACCTTTAGCTGTTCTTCGAATTGACGGAACATCTTCTTACGCATTTCGTTTAATTGGGTAGTTGCCATTTCTTTTTTTACATTAATCGCCGTTAATCGGACGTTAATCTGTCGTTAATACTTTTCCGTCATTCGGACGGTAATACGACATTGTTCCCCATCGCAGTATCGCTCTGCGCTATGCCGCCACTCGGATGGGGATAGTTTGTTATTGTAATTGTCTAACCTTGGCTACTTTTATGCTCCTGAATGTCAGACCTATATGGCGATTGTTTCATACGATAACATCTGTATTCCTCCTTTTTTGTATTTGAAATAGCACAAATGTACGAAAGGCATATCGAGTCGAGCGAACGCAACCGTTTACAGATTTCCACGATCTGGTCCTTGCCATAGTAGCTCAGCAGAAGTTTCCAATCATTCCAATTGCCATACTCCAGAACCCGCTGAACAAAGAAGGACGGATACTTGTCCATGTCAGCCGGAGATTTGTCTATGTCCCAAAATAGAACAGGAGACAACTTTTTAATACATTCAGCACCGTTCATCGTTATTGCCATTTCTGTTGAGCAGCAAAGGTAAGGCTAATATTTAACATCACAAAGGATTTTAGCGATTTTTGTGATTAGTGTTCATGCGGTGCGTTACTCTTTATAAAAGGGAACGTCCTACATGGATTGGATTTTGGTGGCGGGCAAGCCGCCGGGGCTTTTCACATTAATCGCCGTTAATCGGACATTAATCTGTCGTTAATATTTTGGGATACCGTCATTCGGACGGTAATACGACATTGTTCCCCACCGCAGTATCGCTCTGCGCTATGCCGCCACTCGGATGGGGATATTACTTACTGATAAGGGAAAACAACTAGTACAACAAGTACAATAAACAACGCCTTCGGCAAGGCTGCTGGATGGACAGATATCCTGCTGCAAAGGAAACAACATGAACAAGGCTTCGCAAGGACAGTGGCGGGCAAGCCGCCAGGCTTTTCACATGAATCGCCGTTAATCGGACATGAATTGGTCGTTACTACTTTTTGTCATGGGCGGGACCTGTGACGGGCCTCCAAGGCATCGTTGATGCGGGCGCGAATGTTGTTCACGCTTCTTCCCGTGGTGATATTGATGGCGAAAGGAAGCAGGCATTGGATGAAGCTCTCCTTGACAATGGTCACTTCGGTGAGCTTGGGTTCTTGATCGAGCAGGGAGACGACGACCTGGGCCAGATCGGTGGCGTTGTTGCACGCGCGAATCTTATTGAGGTGCTCTGGGATATGGTCCTTGTCGATGTAGCGAGAGAGCTTTTCTGCCTCGGAAGAAAGCGCGTCGCTGGTAGTCTGGACGACCTGCAGTTTGTTGGCATGATCATAGACATAGAGGTTTTGTACTGCCTCGGTGGCGTTGGGCAGAATCTGGTTGTTTCCGCCGTAAATGTTGATGGTCAAATCACACATGGAAGGTTGAATATTTGTTTTGGATGATGATTACTCGATAGAGGGTCTTAAGTACGCTGCTTGATGAAGTTAACTTCGAAGCCCGATGAAGTTAACTTCGTAGGCCGATGAATATAACTTCGTAGGCCGATGAATATAACTTCATTTTTTGGGGTGGTTGGGGAGGTTTTTCTCCTTATCTATATATAAGCACCGAGAAATCCGTCTTTCACGTCCTTCGGGGGTGATTTCTGAGCAAAATCAGCCCGATTATGAACGGATTGTGAATGGATTGTAAACGGATTGTAAACGGTTATGAATAGATTTGATTTCGGCTTCTCAACTTAGTACCTTTGCATCGCAGTCAGGAAACAACAACCAATTCTGTCGGGCGTAATGACTGCTTGCGTAAACATCAAGTCCCATACCGACGATGGGCAAGCGTATGATCAATTACAGTGTGTACATGATGCGTAATTCGTTGAAGCCGAATCTCCCCGAGAAGGCGTATGCCAAGGCGCAGGTGAAGGAGGTGATGTCGTTTCGCGACTTCGTGGCCCACATCGCCGAGCATGGTGGCTACAAGCGTGGACAGGTGAAGGGCGTGCTGAGCGACATGTGCTCGTGTCTCGTGGAGCAATTGCTGGAGGGCAAGAAGGTGATGCTCGATGAGCTCGGCAACTTCTGGCTGTCCATCAGCAGCGAAGGGGCGGAGAGCTGTGAGACGTTCACGTCGAAGAACATCACGGCAGTGAATATCATCTTCACGCCGGGTACGGACTTCGAGAACCTCATCGGACGCGCGGCCTTCAACCCGGTAGCGAGCCGATCGCTGCAAACTGCTGCCTTGAAGGCGGAGAAGAAGGGTGAGAACGTGATCGACATCGAGGCCGTGAAGAAGGGTCCTGGCAACGGTGGTGGCAACACGGGAAAGCCTTCTAACCCTTCTGAGGGTACGGGCGAGAACACCGGTGAGCCTTCCAACCCGTCGGGTGGCGCAGGAAGCAACACGGATGAGGACGGCAAGACGGACACGGGAATCACCAATCCGCCGAGCAGTGGCGAGAACGGTGGCACCTTGGGTGACTAATCAAGCAGTTTATGAAGTTTATTCTATTCATCTATCTTAAAACATCGCGTATGAAAGTGAACTGGAAACGTGTGGCACTGTATGTGCTGCGAATCATTGAAATGGTGATCACCGGCGCAGCGGGTGGAGCCATCACGCAACTCTAATCTCTAACTCGTGGTCACGGCCTCTGCGCATCGGCCCTCAACTCGTTGACGGAAGATGGAGGGGTCGTGACCTCTCACTTGAATTTCTATGAGAACTATCACTTTGATCATTATTCATTGCTCGGCGGTACGGCCCAGCCAGACGTCGAGTGCGCAACAGATTGACTCTTGGCACCGCAAGCGGGGCTGGAGTGGCATCGGCTACCACTATGTGGTGCGGCGGGACGGAACCGTAGAGCGGGGGCGGCCCGAGGCGAAGGTGGGGGCGCACTGCCTGAACCACAACAGGCATAGCATCGGGGTGTGCTACGAGGGTGGCCTCGACGCCCAGGGCAGGCCGGCGGACACGCGGACGGAGGCGCAGAAGCGTGCGCTGATCACGTTGGTGCGTGAGCTCAAGGGGCGGTATCCACGGGCGATCGTCGTGTCGCATCATACCTTCGATCCGCGCAAGGCGTGTCCTTGCTTTCATGCGGAGCATGAGTTTAGGGACGTTTCTTGCTGATAGAGGGAAAACAACCAGAACAACAAGTACAACTTGTAACAACTCGTGGACACGCGATAACCTGCTGAAAGGGAAACAACAAAGTACAACAAAGAGGACTTTAAGACAGTCCTTTTTTTTTGCTAAGGTTACTTGGTTGTAAAACTACAGCGTGGCCTTGCAGCGGTGGGCATAGACGGCGTAGGCGGTCACGACCACGAAGCAGAAGGCGGGGACGGCGTAGGAGGTATAGATGTTGGTGTGGTCAGAGACCATGCCCTGGAGCGGGGTGAGGAGGGCGCCTCCGAGGATCGACATGATCAGGCCGCTGGCTCCGATCTTGGAGTCGCCGGGGTGGTCGCCACGCATGATGCCGCCGAGGGCGATGCCGTAGATGGTGGGGAACATCAGGCTCATGAAGGAGCTGATGAGGACCAGCGAGGTGATGCAGAGCCAACCCGTGCCGGCGCTCAGGACGACCGTGAGGCTCAACAGGGCGGACATCACGCCGCCAAAGGTGAGGAGACGCGAGGGAGAGAACCAGCGCATCAGTCCCGTGTAGATGAAGCGGGAGAGGCAGTGGCCGATAATGGAGATTAGGTAGATGCTGCTGGCGGCGGCCTCCAGGCGGCCCGTCTCCTGCATCACCAGGCGGATGGTGAAGCTCCACACGCCAATCTGGGCGCCGACGTAGAAGAACTGGGCGACCACGCCACGGCGGTAGAGGCGGTTGGAGAGGAGGCGGCGGAAGCACGCCCCGACGCTGTCGCTGCGGTCGTCGTCCTTGCCCGAGGGCATGCGGGCGAAGAGCATCACCACGAGGATGCCGAGCAGGACGAGGCCGAGGGCGGCGTAGGTGCCGCTGATGGAGTAGAGGCTGATGTCGTCGAGGATGAAGTACTTGCTCATCAGGATGCCGAGGATGGAGCCGACAGGATTGAAGCTCTGCGCGATGTTGAGGCGGCGCGTGGCGGTGCGCGGGTCGCCCATGCTCATGACGTAGGGGTTGGCCGTCGTCTCCAGGACGCTGCAGCCGCCGGCCATCACGTAGATGGCGACGAGGTAGAAGCCATAGCTCGCGACGCGGGCGGCGGGAAGGAAGAGCATCGCGCCAGCGGCGTAGAGGAGCAGGCCGAGGATGATGCCCGACTTGAAGCTCCTGCGACGGATGAAGAGGGCCGCGGGCAGGGCGAAGCAGAAGTAGCTGCCGTAGAACGCGAACTGGATGAGCGAGGTCTGCGTGTCGCTCATGGACATGATGCGCTTGAAGGCGGCAAGCAGCGTGTCGGTCATGTTGTTGGCAAGACCCCAGAGGAGGAACATGCTCGTGACCAGCGCGAAGGGGACGGCGTGGCGTCTGTCGATCGTTTTCATCATTTCACAATGCCTTTCTCCAGGTATTCGGCGAGGTTCATGCGCACCTTGGCGGCGGCGCCCTCGGAGGCGACCTTTGCCATGTCGTGATCGACCATGATCTTCACCAGTTCCTCGAAGGTAGTGGTATTGGGGTTCCAGCCGAGTTTGGCGCGGGCCTTCGTGGGGTCGCCCCAGAGGTTGACGACGTCGGTGGGGCGGTAGAAGTCGGGGGAGACCTCGACGAGGGTCTTGCCGACAAGGTGGTCAGGGCCGCTGACGCAGATGCCCTTCTCGTGCTCGGCTTCGCCCTCCCATTGGAGTTCGATGCCGACATAGTGGAAGGCGAGCTGGGCAAACTCGCGGACGCTATGCTGCACGCCCGTGGCGATGACGTAGTCCTCGGGCTGGCGGGCCTGGAGGATGAGCCACATACACTCGACGTAGTCCTTGGCGTAGCCCCAGTCGCGGAGGGAGTCGAGGTTGCCGAGGTAGAGTTTGTCCTGCAGACCCTGGGCGATGCGGGCGGCGGCGAGGGTAATCTTGCGCGTGACGAAGGTCTCGCCACGGCGCTCGCTCTCGTGGTTGAAGAGGATGCCGTTGCAGCAGAACATGCCGTAGGCGTCGCGGTACTCCTTGATGATCCAGAAGCCGTACTGCTTGGCGACGGCATAGGGGCTGAAGGGGTGGAAGGGGGTGTTCTCGTTCTGCGGCACTTCCTCGACCTTGCCGTAGAGCTCGGAGGTGGAGGCCTGGTAGATCTTGCAGCTACTGGCGAGGCCCACCTTGCGGACGGCCTCGATGATGCGGAGGACGCCGACGGCATCGACATCGGCGGTGAACTCGGGGGAGTCGAAGCTGACCTGCACGTGGCTCTGGGCGGCGAGGTTGTAGATCTCCGTGGGGCGCACGTCGGCGACGACGCCGACAATGGACATAGAGTCGCCGAGGTCGGCGTAGTGGAGGTGGAAGTGGGGACGGCCCTCGAGGTGGGCGATGCGCTCGCGGTAATCGACGGAGGATCGGCGGATGACGCCATGGACGTCATAGCCTTTGTCGAGGAGGAGTTCTGCGAGGTAGGAGCCGTCCTGGCCGGTCACGCCCGTGATGAGGGCAATGTTTTGTTTGCTCATAAAATTCGTTTTTGGGGATAGTGGTTGGCAGGCGAGCTGCCGTTTTACATGAATCGCCGTTAATCGGGCGTTAATTGATTCGTTAATACTTTATGCTGCGGCTTCTTGCTGAGTCTTCTTGCTGATATAGGGAAAACAACTAGAACAACAAGTACAACTTATAACTATGCTTCGCCGGGACAACACGCTATGTGTGATACAAGCCTGCTGAAAGGGAAACAACAAAATACAACAAAGAGGACAGTTTGCACTGTCTATATCCTTGCAGAGTTTGTTTTCTTAGAAATGAATACAAAAAGAAACTAACACTTCTTTCATGCTTAGTCCATTGAAGCCATAAAACTTTGCAAACTATCCATGCGAACGACTCCAGCATCTGTGCTTCCTTCAGCTTCTTTCATAGCTGCCAAAGTCGTAGCATTGGGCTGGTCGGTAGTTGCGTCATCGACCAACGTCTCATCCGAACTCAACACCTTAACACTCTGAATAGCTTTAAGTACAGCTTTCAGATGTGCCATGATGGAGGGGTTGTCAATTTGCAATGTCAATGTTGCCATAATCTAAGCACTTTGTTTCTTTTTGACAAAGGTACGGATTTTTCCGTATTCATGCCACAAGAACATCCGCATTTAATTAAAATTAAGCATTTCAGGAAAAGCTGCCCGTCGTTGCTGAGTCTTCTTGCTGATATAGGGAAAACAACTTTAACAACAAGTACAACGTATAACAACCTGAGCTCAGACTATCCTGCTGCAAGGGAAACAACAAAATACAACAAAGAGGACAGTTTGAACTGTCTATATCTTGCTAAGGGATCTTGGTTGTAAATTATTGTAAAAATTGTATTAGTTGTCTTTATATAAGAACGCTAGTCGCGGCGGAAGATGTCGCGGGTATAGACCTTGGAGGCGACATCGCGGAGGGAGTCGTCGAAGCGGTTGGCGATGATGGCTTTGCTGCGGGACTTGAAGGTGGCGAGGTCGTTGACGACGAGGCTGC
>ERZ780198.2784-NODE-2784-length-12790-cov-2.943463_pt1 | contig 12790 bp, 9 predicted proteins | sample MGYA00510979_ERZ780198 | MGnify/ENA primary metagenome ERZ780198 (study PRJEB29588, sample SAMEA2158039) | human gut metagenome | biome: human gut; feature: human-associated habitat; material: faeces | place: Denmark | collected 2008/2010 ...
TAGTAATCCTGAAACTCTATCTCATCCCCATCCTTTATATCATAAAAACCGGATACGAACTCGCCGTTTACTATGACAAATCTTGGACAGAGTATTTCTTTTTTGTTAAACATAAACTTTATAGTTGCTTTGTACTCCGGAATATCTTCTATTTCGAGTACAGCATCTTCACCTGCCGTAGAAGGTTCTATATCTATCTTGGCATTCTGCGTAATAGGTGTGTTCATGCCCACTTCAACACCATTCATTTTTATTGAACTTGATTCACCCTGTTTTCCCCTGAGCATTCTCTTTTCACCATTTACCGTATAAATAATGCTTTTTCCTCTCTTAGGGAACAAATCTTCATTTGGAAATCCTATATTAAGTGCTGCATCTATAACAGTGAGCTTACCATTGTCATACAGCTTAATTCTCTCATCATTTATGTTGACGAAAATAAAATTGTTTCGCTGTTCATAGAAATTCAGGCAAATTCCTACCGGCGTAACAAGAAGTGAATCCACTTTTATATCATCCTGCATAAACGTAATGTTACCCATAACTTCTGAACCTCTGAGTGCCACTCTCTCTTTTGGCAGTTCCAGAAATTCAGCAAGACTTTCAACAAATCCTTTTATTTTGCCTCCGCCTCCGACTACAAAAACAGCACTTACAGATTTTCCGCCATTGAGTTCTATAATCTTATCGGCAACACTCTTGGTAATAGAATAAACTGTGTCTTTTACAACCTCGGCTATTTCCTCTGATGACACTTTATACGGAAGTCCCATTATGTCACTAAATTCAACTTCGTCCATCTCTGTGCTTTTACATTTCAGTGCATCCGCTTCATTAAAATCTGTCAGATAGTGTTTTGCAAGACATTCCGTGATTTCATCTCCTGCACTCGGTATCATTCCGTATGCAACAATACTGCCATCCTTTGTAATGGAAATATCCGATGTTCCTGCCCCTACATCTACAAGTGCTATATTCAGCAATCTGAATCTTTCCGGTATCGCAACATTTATCGCCGCAATAGGCTCCAAAGTAAGATTAGCCACATATAGTCCTGCTCTCTCAACAGCCGCATAAAGTCCGTCTACAACCTCATCAGGCAGAAAAGTGGCAATCAGCTCACATGAAATCTTATTACATTTATGTCCTTCAAGGTTCGTTATAACATATCCATTCTGATAATAATGTTTAACAGAATATCCTACACAATAAAATTTTATATCATCACTTTTTTTCTCTTCTCTAAGTTTTTCATATGCATTTTCAACACCAAGCATATCAAGTGTGTATATATTTTCCGTTGTAACAACTGTCTCAGAATTAAAATCAATTTCTGCTTCTGCCTCTACAGTCATAAGCACACGTCCCGCTGCCGCAATACATACATCTTTATATGTACGCCCAGTCATCTGCTCAAGCCTTTCACGAATTTCGCTTATGGTGACCGCAACCATGTTTATGTCATGAATCTGTCCATCCATCATTGCTCTTGTTTCGTGTTCTTTCGAGGTCTGTGCAACTACAGTAAATCCCTTTGTGTCACGATATCCAACTGTTCCAACAATACTTCTTGTACCTATATCAAGTCCAAAGACAAGCTGTTCCGGAACACCTTCCATATTCACTTTTTTTATCTCGACATTCTCTGTCTCACTTATCACTATGGAACCCCCTTAATCATCACAATTATCAATATTTTACCAAATAAATTGTTATAATACAAGTCTTAAGCCGCAACATCAGAATACCTATAACTTTTATGACCGCATATTCACTGATATGATAAGAAAACAGAAGACTTTGGTGCATACGTTTTAAAACCGCAGTTACCAAAGTCTCCCATTATAATTTATGTATTTAATATTGGAGTCAAAAGGCATTTTGACCCTTGTATCATATATTTTATTTAACTGTTACCTTACAGAATTTGATTATATTCTCCTGATAACAATATACAACAATCAATGCCGTTCCCTTTTTCTTTGCATGAATTATCCCTGCATCATCAATCTCTGCCACTTTTTTATTTGAAGATACAAAATTCAAATTCGGATTGTACACTTTTTCAGGCAATACCGTAATATTTAGTTTCTGTGATTTACCCTTTTTCAAAGTCATTTTTGTTTTGCCCAGCTTAAAATCCTTTATCATAACAATATCGTCCCATGAAATAACATGAATCTTACACTTCACTGCTTTTAATCCCTTTATCTTTGCTGTAACAGTACAAACTCCAAGTTTCTGAGTAGCAGAAACAACACCATTGTTTACTGAAACCATATCCTTATCCGATACTGACCACTTAATTTCAGGCATAACTGCTCCTAACGGCTGTATACTGTATTTAAGTACATAATCATCATAAGGTGTCATATATATTTCATTGTTCCTGAAAACTAAGCTTTTAGGTTTATTAACTTTAGTTTTTTTCTTCCACTTCGCATATACTGTAGCTTTTTTCTCCGTCAATGTCGTGTCTGCTGTAAATTTAGTCTCATATGACTTCCCATCAATCTTTTGCCTGTAATACCATCCTTCAAAATAGTATCCCTTCTTAGTCGGATCTTTAGGCATTATATTTTCTGTTCCCGACACAAAATCGGCAGTATAATATACTTTTTTGCCAACTTTAAATGTGACTTTTGTACCGGATGCGAACTTATCTATTGATGATATATTCTTGTCAATCCAGTCAATTCTTTCACGAATCCACTTTTTAAATCTGGTTTCCTCACTGTCATATGTCACTTCATTCCCCGAAGGCAGTGGCAAATCAAGTATATCTTTCACTCCTGCCAAAGCCTCCTCATTTAGCATAAAATCATCACCATTATAACGAGAATACTTTTCATTTACATTATAATTTGCTTTTTGTGAAGCATACTGTTTTTTTGAATATGTATCTATAATCCCGCCATCTTTTATGCCTTCAAGAAGTTTTTCTTTAATATATGGCCATCTTGCCGCAAATTTATTTCTAAATTTTTCATTTGAAAACAATTTTATAAACCATGGATTTCTTGCTAAATTCAATCCCTCAACCTGATTTTCTCCACTAAATTCAGTAGCACCCCACGCAACATAATCAAAGTCCCACAAAGGTCCCCAATAAAGCTTGCCGTTTCTCTTTTTATAAAGATATGTACTGCCTGAACCAAAAGCATCTCCATTTAATGAAAATTCCTGCACCCAGTAATAATCTATTGCTGAGTCAACATCAAGATACTCATCATACGAAATGCCATCACTGTCTTTAAAATTCTTTCCGAATATAGCGTTTTCCGTCTGTTGCACATAATTTGATATGTAATTATACTGTTCAACATTTGTGTAATCCTCAAAGTCAGGACTTTCAATTGCAAATGTCATTCCCTTCTCGGTATTTATATTTAATCTGTCACTCTCCTGATCACATGCCAAAAGATATCCTCCTGTTATGGCTGAACCACTCGTGATTGCTTTTGTTTCATCGTTCTCAGCAAGATCGTCAATATTTACTCTGCTCTTTCCTACCCTTACCTGTTCACACAGATAATAACTTCCAAGGTACTTGTTATTCATAACAACATTTACAAATTCACATTTTGGTGTATATTCAAGACCGATAGCATCACCAAGCCAGTATGTAAACTTGTTTCTAAGCATTGACACATCATAATAGTTTGCTAAAAGTATCCAGTGTTTATTGGCACCCATTCCCAAAAGGTCTGCTTTTTTATCCAATTTAAACTTGTACGGTCTTTTACTTGGACCCCATGTGGAATTTCCTCTTCCTCTTATGTATTCAAGCTCGTATGTTGCTGTTTTGAGTTCTTTATCAGTATACTCTGATTTATAACCTTCCGGTATATTGAGCGTTATATTTCCATAACACTCTGTCTGGTGATCCACATCTCCATTCATAGATGCTATAGGAGTTATCGACTCATCAATATCAACATTTACCGTCGGTATATCTTCTTCAAGAAAAAACATATACTCTAAAAGAAGTTTTAAGTCTTTTCCTGCATAATCTTTACCATTATTGTCAGTTATTTTAAATGAAACCTTATGTTTTCCGCTGATTTTATCAAGACTAAGTTTTACGCACTTATTATCGTCTAATTTCCAAACATTCTTTCTTTTCTGACTTGGCAGCTTTATCTTTGCAAAACTTTCATTTGAACCATCCAGATAAAAAGAAATACTTATGTCTCTCTTTCTCTCAGCAATTCCCGAAAAAACAATATATCTGCTCTTTTCATTAAAATCAATTTCTTTGCTGATAGTGAAATTGGTTTTCTCAATTTCTTCTGTATTTCCACTCACCATAAGTGCTGATGTGCTTTCATGCTGAGATAAGATAATGTTTTCATTATCCTTACTAAGAATTTTAGACTCATATAACTTAGAAAACTCCTGCTTATCATCAGGACTGATATATGCATCAGTTTTATTATCAGCTGTTTTGATATTTGCTTTTTTAATGCCCACACCGGACTTTTTTGCACCAAATCCAGTCTTATCGCTGACTAAACTTTCCTGTTTCTTATCAGCTTTCTTTGCAGACACCTCTTTGGAATAATTTCCACTGCCAAATACGGTAACCAGTGATATAGCTGCCGCCAAAGTCATGGCTATTATTTTTTTCTTTTTTTTCAAAAAAACACTCCTTTCAAATGTATGTTGATAATGTGTCATCCATTGCATATATCAACATATCCCACCTTATATAAAGACTTTTTATAAAGCTAATACAACGTAAATCAAATCTTTGATACATTGTACTAATCTCTTATGATATTTTAACATAGACACATTTTTGACACAATATATTTGAAAGAAATGTAAGTAATTCTTAAATATTTGTACCGGCAATATTTTCTATCTGCCAATCTATAGGTTCTATTCCGTTCTTTTTAAGGAAATCATTTGTCTGACTGAAATGCCTGCATCCGAAAAATCCTCTGTATGCTGAAAGCGGACTCGGATGTGGTGCTTTCAATATAAGATGTTTCGGGTTGGTTAACATTGGTATCTTGCTCTGTGCAGGTCTGCCCCACAACAAATATACTATCGGTCTGTCCTGCTCATTTACCGCATTTATCACGGCATCCGTAAAATGCTCCCATCCCTTATTCTGATGCGAATTTGCCTGATGCGCCCTCACGGTAAGAACTGTGTTTAACATAAGCACTCCCTGATCAGCCCACTTTTTAAGATAACCGTTATTTGGTATATAACATCCCAAATCATCATGAAGTTCCTTATAAATATTCTGAAGTGAAGGCGGTATTTCTTTTTGACTTGGTGGCACAGAAAAACTAAGTCCATGTGCCTGATTTACATTGTGGTAAGGATCCTGCCCGAGTATAACAACTTTAACTTTTGACAGCGGTGTAAAATGAAATGCGTTAAAAATATCATCAGCCGGCGGATAAACAACGACTCTGCTGTATTCTGCCTTAACAAAATCAAATAAATCTTTATAATACGGTTTGGCAAACTCCGGTCTTAATGCCGGAAGCCAGTCATTATCAATCATTCCCATAATAATCCTCCACTAAAGTCTCACACTTATTCCTTCATCTCTGAGATATTGCTTAACTTCATTTATCTCCAGTTCTTTATAATGAAAAAGAGAAGCGGCAAGAACTGCATCTGCATTTCCCTCTGTAAATGCATCTTTGAAATGCTCAAGTTTACCTGCACCACCCGATGCGATGACAGGTATATTTACATTGTCAGAAACTGTCCTTGTCAGCTCTATATCATACCCGTCTTTTGTTCCGTCACAATCCATACTTGTAAGTAAAATCTCCCCGGCTCCGAGTTCATATGCTTTCATAGCCCATTCTACCGCATCTATTCCCATATCAACTCTTCCACCATTTTTGTAAATATTCCAGCCTTTTTTGTCTTCTCTTCTCTTAGCATCAATAGCAACAACAACGCACTGACTTCCAAATTTCATCGCAGCTTCTGATATAAGTTCCGGATTCAATATAGCAGCAGAATTTACGGCAACCTTATCTGCACCCTCTCTCAAAACAGCCTTAAAATCATCTACTGTTCTTATTCCGCCACCGACAGTAAATGGTATAAATACTGTTTCTGCAACTCTTCTAACCATATCTATTTTTGTTGCCCTTGCATCGGAAGATGCGGTTATGTCAAGAAATACTAATTCGTCCGCACCCGCTTTTCCATATGCAGCACCGACTGTAACAGGGTCTCCTGCGTCTTTCAGGTCAACAAAATTTACACCCTTTACTACTCTTCCGTTATTCACATCCAAACATGGAATTATTCTCTTTGTAAACATGTATCTACCAAGCCTTTCTTTTTCTGATTCTATTTGCACAATTCTCTGGATATAATGAACAAATACCTCACCGACAGTATTTTCACACTATAACTCACAAAAATTCTTTAATATCCGCAGGCCGACATCACCGCTTTTTTCTGGATGAAACTGACACGCAAATATATTGTCATGTTCAACAGATGCATGGACATGAGTTATATATTCAGTAGTTGCTGCTACATCATTTTCGTTTTCTGCCTGAAGATAATATGAATGCACAAAATATACATATGAATTATTAGAAACTCCCTTAAAAAGCCTGCTTCCTTCTTTTACATCAATAGAATTCCATCCCATATGCGGAATTTTAAAACCTTCTTTTTCCGGAAATTTTACTATCTTTCCCGGAAGAAGTCCAAGTCCTTTTACCCCCGGTCCCTCTTCACTGCTTTCAAACATAAGCTGAAGTCCAAGACATATTCCTAAAAATGGTTTATTTTCTTTAACAAGCTTATGTATAACATCTACAAGTCCAAACTTGTGAAGTTTTTCCATAGCATCACCAAAAGCACCGACTCCCGGCAAAATAATTTTATCTGCTTTAAGCAGTTTCTCTTTATCTCTGGTCACTATACATTCCTCACCCAGATACTGCAAAGCCTTCTCAACACTCTTAAGATTTCCTGCATCATAGTCTATAATAGCTATCATTGTTGTATATCACCTCTGTTGTCTTTTTTGTAAGTTTACCACATACAAGGCATATTGTCGATATGACAATATCTAAAAATCACCGATAGATGTCCATCCATCGGTGATTCTGCTATTTACTTATTTATTTGCTATTTCATTAACTTTTTTTGTATAATCACCGCCACTTAAACTAAGTATGTCGTATGCCTGTGATTTTGATAAATAAAATTCCTCTGACAATATATCAAGTATCTCCTGATATACACTTTCGAGTTTGTCTTCTATCTCGAGGTCATATGCTGTTTTCTTATTGGCATCATATTTTTTCAGTCCCATAAGAAGTGCATCCAAAGCCTCCGGATACTTTTTAACATTTTCATAATTCTGATATGCGTCAATCGAATGCTGAACTCTCATAACAGTTACTATTTTCTGATACTGTTCAGGGTCTTTTTTCTTCATATTCGTTCCGACAGCATATTCATATGCCTGTGAATACTTACTCATATCAAAATAATTTTTGGCTTTTTTCTTATCAAGACTGCCACTAAAACTGTTTGTCAAAATAACTGTTCCCAAAAGCAGTACTATTCCTAATAAAACAACAATAGTAACTCCTGCTTTGTTGAGTTTTCCGACTACCTCCTGAGCTGCTGCAGCTTCCTCTTCTTCTTTTTTAGCAAGTTTTTCAGCTTTCTTTGCTGCCTTTTCCTCAGCTTTTTTAGCTTTCTTCGCTGCTTTTTCCTCGGCTTTCTCAGCCTTTAACTTTGCTTTTTCCTCTTTTTTCTGTGCCTTTTCAGCCGCCTTTTCCTCTTTTAGCTTTTCGGCTTCTTCAAGCTTTGCTTCCTCTTCTTCTTTAGCCTGTCTTTCAGCCTCAGCAATCTCATCCGTGACTACATTTCCAAATACTTTCTTAAAAAATCCCGGCTTCTCTGCTTCGCTGTCATCGCTATCTTCTGTCGGAAGAATATTTGCTATATCTTCCTCCCCTGACTCACCAATCGGTATGTCAGGTATATCGTTTATATCCGGTACTGCATCAGCAGAAGCATTATCAAGGCTCATAATATCCTCTGAACTCGAATCATCACTGAGCATTCCCAATAAATCTTCAATATCATCTGCCTGTTTGCTCTCTGTCTCTTCTGATGTATCTGTTATATCTCCTTCTGCCGCATCAATTGAACCGTTTGTGTCTAAATTATCCAACAAACCGCCAAGCATATCATCAATGTCTGCCGAATCTGCATCTTCACTATCTGCCCCGTCTTCGGATAATGACATTATATCTTCTTCAGGTTCTTCCCCTCCCTCGGGTATTGACATCACATCCTCTTCAGGTTCTTCTCCTCCCTCGGGTATTGACATCACATCCTCTTCAGGCTCTTCTCCTCCTTCGGGTATTGACATCACATCCTCTTCAGGCTCTTCTCCTCCCTCGGGTATTGACATTATATTCTCTCCAGATTCTTTCTCTCCCTCAGATATTTCATCACTTTCATGCAATGACATTGCATCTTCCTCAGATATAGCAGTTTCATTGGATGTATCTTCTTCCGGCTCTGCACCATTCTCAGCATCTGCAGATAACATATTTTCGCTGACATCTTCTTCCGGCTCTAACTGAGGGAAAGTGGTTTGTATATCTTTCCCATCTGAAAGTTCCGATGCAACACCGTCTTCCTCTGTTATTCCAACATCTGGAAGAGGTATATCTATTGTCATATCGACATTATCATCATTTCCAGCTTCGTTAAGTTCAGAATCATCCATCTTTATAGATGCAGCAACTTCCGGAAGTGCAGACAAATCATCCATACCATCAAGTTCATCTAACTGTGGCAATCCCTCAAGGCTTGCAAGATCATCATACTCTACAAAATCATCAAGTCCATCATAAACGTCATTGTCTGAATTTTCCTCTTGTAAACCATCCTTTTCAATATTGTCTTCTTCTCTCAATCCACTTTTCTCCTTGTCCACATTAAACTATTCAGCCTGCACATTTCCAACAAGCTTATCAATTTCAGAAACCAACTGACCGATTTCCGGCTTTGAAAGCTGTGCATCTGCTCCGAGCTGTTTTCCCTTAATCTTCATTTCCTCATTTACAAGAGATGAGAATATAACTACCGGTAAATGATTCATATCAGGATCATCTTTGACAAGTTTTGTGAGACGGTGTCCATCCATCTGAGGCATCTCAATATCGGTTATAATACATGCAACTTTTGAATCTAAATCTCCGCTTGCATTATACTCCTGAAGTTTATCCCAGCATTCCTGTCCATTTGCAGTTGTTGTAATATTCGTATATCCTGCCTGCCCAAGACAATTCACAATCATCTTGCTGAGCAATGCTGAATCTTCCGCTATCAAAATCGGAATCTCATTTCTTGTTCTGTGAGTCATTCGCTCAACATCAGATATTTTAAGTCCTGTCTCAGGATTGATGTCTGAAACAATCTTTTCAAAATCAAGTATAATTATGAGTTTCCCATCAATCCTTACAATTCCTGTCGCCATCCCCTCTCCGGCTGTGTTTATTGTAGAATCAGGTTTTACAATATCTGACCATGACACTCTATGTATGCCCAATACCCCATTTACATGAAATGCAGTATTTAATTTATTGAAATTTGTCACTATGTACATATCACCAGCTGGTGTCTCCGGTTTAGGAAGATGTAAACATTCTGCCAAATCTATAATAGAAATAATTTCATCTCTAGGCATAAATATCCCCTCTATACGCGAATCTGCATTCGGTATGGGAGTAGGTTTCTGAAATGAAATAATTTCTCTTATTTTCGCTACATTTATTCCATAATAATTGTCTGCAACACGAAATTCCAATATTTCCAATTCATTTGTTCCACTCTCTAATAAGATTCCTGTTTCCATATCCGTACCTCCACTGTATGTCTGGTCATTCCAAACTTTGTATATGATTATTTTATTTGAAGCTGAGCCACCATATCTTTATTTGTGACTTCAAGCACCACATTGTTCAACTTGATCTTTGCCGGGATTTCAAATACCACAATTGCATTCAGGCTTTTTTTAGCCGATATTTTCTTCTTGATAAAATGTATGTCCTCATCCGCGATAGTCAGAAGCGGTGAATCCATCTGTTTTCCATCTACAGATAACACATACTTGCTGTGATTCTTGGTCATATCAAGTTTCCTGGCTGAGCTTGTATTATTCTTAAATTTCAGCTTTGCGACAAAAAGTTTTTTACCCGCTTTAGAAGAAATATTTGAATCTTTCGTACTTATATTTGAATTAAATTTGTACCCGTCAAACTTAACCTTAAATCCCGGCACCTGTAACACATCACTCATCGAAACATATGTCTGCTTTGGCTCTTCTATTGTCTGTGCTGCATCAGATGGTGTTTTACTATTCTGAATTTCAGCCGGCGTAACTGATACCTTTGGTGTTGGTGCCACTGTCGGCTGTACACTCGGCTGTGGTGTTGCAGTCTCAGTTTCACTGTTTAATTTTATCGAATTTGAATAGCTTTTGTCATGCATAAGCAGATTGTCCGCAATATATTCTGCCATAGCATTATTTTGGTCTTCGGATAATGTCGGTACACTCGCACATCCTGTCAAACCAATAACTGTGACCGCTGCCACAATGAAAATCCTTTTTCTCATACTAACCCTCCGTGCTTTACTACACTTTTAATACAGGTATATATTTGCTGATTTAACCCATTTTTCGTCTTTTTATATAATATCACATATATTGCAATATCGTCAATGAATAAAGTAACCGCAATATTTAATTTATCTAATTTTCGGTATCAAGTTCAAACCAAAATTCAACACCGTCATCATGATTTATAACGCCGAATTTCTGATTCATTGAGTCCATTATAGCCTTAACTATTGATAATCCTATTCCGCTGCCGCCATACTCTCTTGTTCTTGCTTTATCAACTTTATAGAATTTTATCCATATCTTATCGAGTTCATCCTCAGGTATACACTTTCCTGTGTTAAATACGCTGACTCTCACAACATCGTCATGTTTTACCATACTCACGTTTATTTTTTTCTCTCCGTCAACATGATTTATTGCGTTGCTTATATAGTTTGTTACAACTTCCTCAATCATGTATTCGTCAGCCCAGACATACAAAGGCTCATAATCTTCCATCGTTATCACAGCCTCTTTTTGCCCGGCTAATAACAGTGCTGAATTTATAACTGATTTCAAAACCTGAACAATATCAAAATGTTCAAAAGAAACCTGATTATTTCCAAATTCAATCTGATTCAGAGTAAGCAGTTTCTTTACCATCTTATTCATTTTGTTTGCTTCGTCTATTATTACCTCACAGTAAAATTCCCTGCTCTCGACATCATCATTAATATTATCCTGCAACCCCTCAGCATATCCCTGTATGAGTGCAATAGGCGTTTTTAGTTCATGTGACACATTCGAGAGAAACTCTTTTCTCATCTCATCTATCTGAATTTTATTCTCGATATCCTTTTTTAACTCATTATTTGCAGCTTTCAGTTCTGATATTTTTTCTTCCAGATTTTCTGACAATGTATTTATACTACTTCCCAATGCGCCAATCTCATCATCACTCTTTACCGGATAACGCACCTCAAAATCAAAATCTGCCATTTTCTGAGCAATTCCCGTAAGCTGTCTTATCGGTTTTGTGAAATTGTTTCCTATGAATACCATTATCACAACACCAAACACGATTACTCCGATACCGACATAGAGCAAAAATGAATTGAAAATACCTATATTTTCCGTCATGCTTTGATAATTCGTGCTCACATAAATAAACGCACCTGAATCAAGTTTTCCGAACAGTTCAATATAATATGAACCTATTCTCTCATCCAAAACCTTATAAACACTATAATTATCCGTAAGCATCATAAGGTGACGTTTTTTATCTTTGACCGCAAAACTTTGTGTATCTTCTATTCCTATGACATAATCTTTAGTCTTGTCAATCACATCTTCTTTCTGAAATTGTGTTATTACATTTTCGCTCGGATAATCATATTGATAATACACTTTTCCAAAAAAATTATTCAATCTAAAAACATACACATTTGATGTATTATTTTCGGATAATATTTCGAATCATCAGACAATGTCGCACTCTCACCTGATTTATAATCACTGTCACTGTTTATGATAGAGTTTGCATTATCATAGCATCCCTCCAGCATCGACACTTTGCTGTGCTGATAATATGCAGGCAAAAATATCCTGTTCATAAACCAGATTGCCGCAAGCGTAAACCCAAGCATTCCTATCATTATTAATATAAGTTTGGTACGAATCGACTTTATCCCGAACATTTTTTCGTTATTTTTCATATTATCAAACCTCAAATTTGTATCCCATTCCCCATATTGTCTTTATATATTCACCTTTTTTCCCCAGTTTGCTGCGAAGTTTCTTTACATGGGTATCGATGGTTCTTGCATCACCAAAGTAATCATAATTCCATACATTATTTAAAATTCTCTCTCTTGACAATGCAACACCCTGATTTGTGACAAAATATGTAAGAAGTTCAAATTCTTTAAAACTAAGGTCTATAGGCTCTCCATCAATCTTAACCTCATGTGCCGACTGATTTATATATATTCCACCGACTTCAATATCTCCGTCGTCAAGCTGATTTGTACGCCTTAGTATCGCTTCTACTCTAGCCACCAGTATCTTTGGACTAAATGGCTTTGAAATGTATTCATCCACGCCGAGTTCAAATCCAAGCAGCTCGTCTTTTTCATCACTCTTTGCAGTCAACATAATAAT
>ERZ780198.2788-NODE-2788-length-12783-cov-3.403206_pt1 | contig 12783 bp, 10 predicted proteins | sample MGYA00510979_ERZ780198 | MGnify/ENA primary metagenome ERZ780198 (study PRJEB29588, sample SAMEA2158039) | human gut metagenome | biome: human gut; feature: human-associated habitat; material: faeces | place: Denmark | collected 2008/2010 ...
CCATATAAGGTGACTATAGGAGGCAATGATATGGGAAGAGTTTATAATTTTTCTGCCGGCCCTGCCGTATTACCGGAAGAGGTCCTGAGAGAAGCCGCTGATGAGATGCTTGACTACAAGGGAACGGGAATGTCCGTTATGGAGATGAGTCACCGATCTAAGGCTTATGAGACTATTATTAAGGAAGCAGAAGCAGATATCAGGGAGCTTATGAATATTCCTGACAACTATAAGGTACTATTTTTACAGGGCGGAGCCTCACAGCAGTTCGCCATGATTCCTATGAATCTTATGAAGAATAAGAAGGCAGCTTACATTGTGACAGGACAGTGGGCTAAGAAGGCATACCAGGAGGCGAAGCTCTACGGCGAGGCTGTAGAGGTGGCTTCATCTGCAGATAAGACCTTCTCCTATATACCGGACTGCTCAGACCTTGATATTCCTGAGGATGCCGACTATGTATATATCTGCGAGAACAACACAATCTATGGAACCAAGTTCAAGGAGCTTCCTAACACTAAGGGACACACACTTGTAGCTGATGTATCCTCATGCTTCTTATCGGAGCCTGTGGATGTCACAAAGTACGGCGTTATCTACGGCGGAGTCCAGAAGAATATCGGACCTGCCGGAGTAGTGATTGTCATTATAAGAGAGGACCTTATAACAGAGGATGTGCTTCCGGGTACACCTACAATGTTGAGATATAAGATACATGCGGACAATGGTTCGCTCTACAACACACCTCCTGCTTACGGAATCTACATCTGCGGAAAGGTATTCAAGTGGTTAAAAAAGCAGGGCGGCTTAGCTGCAATGAAGGAGCGCAATGAGAAGAAGGCTAAGATTCTCTATGATTTCCTTGACCAGAGCAGGCTCTTTAAGGGAACAGTAGTTCCAAAGGATCGTTCTCTTATGAATGTACCTTTTGTTACAGGAAATGAGGAGCTTGATGCCAAGTTCGTCAAGGAGGCAGCGGCAGCGGGCTTTGTAAACCTCAAGGGACACAGAACTGTCGGCGGCATGAGAGCAAGCATCTACAACGCAATGCCGATTGAGGGTGTTGAAAAGCTTGTCGAGTTCATGAAAAAATTCGAGGAGGAGAATGCATAATGTTTAAGTATAACTGCTTAAATCCGATCGCAGCAGTCGGTCTGGATCTGTTTTCGGATCAGTATGAAAAAGTAGATGAGTTAAAAGATGCACAGGCTGCGTTAGTCAGAAGTGCTGCAATGCATGATTTAGAACTGCCGGATACCTTAGAGGCAGTCGCAAGAGCCGGTGCCGGAGTCAACAATATCCCGCTGGACAAATGCGCAGAAAAAGGTATCGTCGTATTCAATACACCGGGTGCAAATGCAAACGGTGTCAAAGAGCTCGTGTTTGCAGGTATGCTTTACGCATCCCGTGATATCGTAGGCGGTATCGAATGGTGTTTAGAGAACCAGAACGATGAGAATATTGCAAAGACTGCAGAGAAGCAGAAAAAGAACTTTGCAGGAACCGAAATTTCCGGAAAGAAATTAGGTGTCATCGGTCTTGGTGCGATCGGTGTGTTAGTTGCCAATGCAGCAATCCATATGGGAATGGAAGTATATGGATATGATCCGTATATCTCTGTTGCAGCAGCATGGAACTTATCAAGAAGTGTTAAGCACATCAGCAACGTAGAAGATATCTACCGTGAGTGTGACTACATCACGATCCATGTGCCGCTTCTGGATTCTACGAAAAAAATGATCAGTGCAGACGCAATTGCTATGATGAAACCAACTGCGATCATATTAAATTTTGCAAGAGATCTGCTTGTGGATGAAGAAGCAATGGTGGATGCACTTGCAGCAGGAAAAGTACACAAATATGTATCTGATTTCCCGAACACAACGACTGTTGGTGCGAAGGGCTGCATTGTGACACCACACCTTGGAGCTTCCACAGCAGAGTCAGAAGATAACTGTGCGATTATGGCAGTGCGTGAGATCCGTGATTACTTAGAAAATGGTAATATTGTCCATTCTGTAAATTTTCCGGACTGCAGCATGGGGGCATGCACAACTGCAGGACGTATCGGAATCTTACACCGCAATGTCAAAGGTATGTTAAGTTTATATACAACGATCCTTGGTGATGCAGGAATCAATATTGACGGAATGGCAAACAAATCAAAAGGCGATTATGCATATGCGCTTTTGGATTTAGACACTTCTGTTCCGGAGAATGTACTTGAAAAATTAAAGAATACAGAGGGTGTCTTAAAAGTTCGCAAGATCTGCTAGAAATCTGACGGTGATTTGTGACAATAGAGTGTTTAAGAAAGGTACATTCTATTGTTTCCTAGATCGGCATAGGAAAGAACTTTAAGGAAAATGGTAACTTAATTCAGAAGAATAAGATGAGGTGCAGCAAAAATGGCAGATATCAGACCGTTTATGAGCATCAGACCAGAAAAAGGGAAGGCAGCTAAAATCGCTGCCCTCCCTTATGATGTTTATAACAGAAAAGAAGCAACTGTGGAAGTGGAGAAAAATCCGGAATCTTTTTTAAAGATTGATCGTGCGGAGACAGGCTATCCGCTTTCTGTGGATATGTATGATGAAAAGGTGTATCAGAGAGCACATGATCTGTTGTGGGGGATGGTAGAGGATGGTTCTTTTATCCGCGATCAGAAAAAATGTTACTATATTTATGAACTTACGATGAATGGACGCACACAGACAGGGATTACGGCGTGTGCATCGATCGATGATTATTTAAATGGCGTCATCAAAAAGCATGAGAACACCAGAGCAGAAAAGGAAGCAGACCGTATTCATCATGTGGATGCCTGTAATGCGCAGACCGGACCTATCTTTTTAGCATACCGCTCGAATCCGGTGATCAATGAGATCGTGGAGAAAGTCAAAGCAGGAGAGGCAGAGTATGACTTTACATCGGAGGATGGAATCAGACACCGTGTGTTTGAGATCAGTGACGATGATAAAATTGCAGCAATCTCACAGGCATTTGAAAACATGGCAGATATCTATATCGCAGACGGTCATCACCGTGCTGCTTCCGCAGTAAAAGTCGGTTTGAAACGAAGAGAAGAACATCCGGACTATGATGGAACGGAAGAATTTAATTATTTCCTGTCCGTGTTATTCCCGGACGACCAGCTTATGATCATGGATTATAACCGTGTGGTCAAGGATTTAAACGGATACTCTTTCCAGAGTTTTTACAAGGAAATGAAAAAACGCTTTGACGTGACGGAGATCACAGATCAGAAAGAAAAGAGACCGCAGGAAAAAGGCAGCTTTACCATGTATATGGAAGGACACTGGTTCCTTTGTAAGTTCCGGGAGGACGATCTTGCCGCAGTGGCAGATGATCCGGTAAAAAGTTTAGATGTATCAATGTTACAAGACCTTCTGCTTCATCCGGTACTCGGCATCGGAGATCCGAAAACAGATGGAAGAATCGACTTTGTAGGAGGAATCCGCGGCATGGACGAACTGGTCAGACGCTGTGAGGAAGACTGTTCCGTTGCATTTGCCATGTATCCGACCTCGATCACAGAGCTCTTCTCCGTCGCAGATGCCGGAAAACTCATGCCTCCAAAATCTACCTGGTTTGAGCCGAAGCTCCGCAGCGGTCTGTTTATTCATTCCTTAGAATAAGGAAATTCCTTAGAGCAGGACAAAATGAGAAATGGAATTTTGAAAACTTATAAAGAACTGAGGAAGTTGTGAATCTGTGTCAGGTTCACAACATTCATAGCCTAAAGATGAGTTTTTTTTAAATTCAAATTCGAATAAAAACGAAGGGAGCCATATATGCTGGCAGAAAATGTAGAAGGAATCGCTAATGCAACCGAGACCGTCGAAATGTTAAACCAGGCGCAGGAAAACTTACAGGAGGTTGCGAAGAACCCTGGAATCGTAGGCACATGGCTGCAGGGCCTGATCCCGGATCTTTTGAATTTTGCGTTTCAGGTCGTAGTTGCGATTATCATTTATATTGTCGGAAGCAAGATCATTAACCTGATCTTAAAAATGTTCCGCAAATCCATGGAGCGCAGAGATGTCGATACCGGTGTCAGACAGTTTGTACTGCCATTGATCAAATACGCACTATACCTGGTACTGATCTTTATTATCATGGGACTGTTTGGAATTGCAACCACCTCGGCAGTGGCAGTGCTTGGTTCTGCTGGTGTGGCAGTCGGTCTGGCATTACAGGGCAGCCTTTCAAATTTTGCGGGTGGTGTGCTGATCTTATTGTTAAAACCTTTCCGTGTCGGAGATTACATTATAGAACATTCCGGCGGGAAAGAGGGTACGGTAACAGAGATCTCCATTTTCTATACGAAACTGCTCACCATTGACAACAAAGTGGTCATGGTACCAAACGGTACACTCTCTAACAGCAGCATCACGAATGTTTCCACCATGGAGAAACGCCGTGTGGATCTGGTAGTAGGCATTGCATATGAAGCAGATATCAGAACTGCAAAAGAAGTGTTGTATTCTGTTGCAGAAGCGGAGGAGGCAAGACTGCCGGAAGAAGAGATTCTTGTATTTGTGGATGAACTCGGAGATTCTTCCGTAAACATGGGTGTGCGTATCTGGGTAAAAACAGAGGACTACTGGTCTGCAAGGTGGCGCCTGACCGAGAATATCAAGTATGCGCTTGACAGTCACAATATTTCCATTCCATATCCTCAGATGGATGTGCAGATCAAACAGTAAATGACAGGGAGAAAAGAACGGTGCAATTATCATGGTGTTGGGGTCAGATAGTGCATTTAAACTTCTTGATTGACAAATTGCGCAAAGCCGTGTCTGTTTTGTTCCATTGTACGAAAATAAGAAAATCTAAGCCTGCCTGAGTCAGGTTTTCTCAGAATGACGTGAACGGCAACAACGAGTCCTCCATGACTCGATGCTGCCTTGTTCTGCCATCCGTGGCAGAACATCACTGTGTATTACCAGGCAGTCTAAGATTTACTAATTTTCTCCCAAAGTCACAAAAGCAGTCTCGGCTTTGTGCAATTTGTCAGTCGTTATGTTGTGAATGCACTGTTTGCCCCCAACATCATTATCATACGAAATGTGTATATGTACCGCTTTTTTTGTGTATAAAAAACCCGCAAATACAGTAAAACAGGAGCTTGACAAGTCTGAACGTGAGCAATTTTAACACTTCAAACGTGACGGATATGAGTGGTATGTTTACAGGCTGCGGAACCAGTAAAGTTACCATGAAACAGTCATAACGCTCTTATGTGCAAAATTAACAAAGATTTCTAAAAAATGTTGACAAAATAAGTGAGATATGCTAATTTTGATTTGTTAGGCAAAACAGATGACAAAGAGGATTCTGTTGAATGGTTATTTTATGTATTTAGGAGGTTTTTAAAGAGTTATGCAGCAGGGAACTGTAAAATGGTTTAATGCCAAAAAAGGTTATGGATTTATTTCGGACGAGCAGGGAAATGACGTATTCGTACATTTTTCCGCATTGAACATGGATGGATTTAAAGAGTTAAAAGACGGTGAACGTGTTGAGTTCGAGGTTACCGAAGGAGAAAAAGGTCCTCAGGCTGCCAATGTAAGCCGTATCGCATAACAGCAGATGATTCCATAAGTACCAAAAAGGGAGTGTAAATATTACATTCCCTTTTTAAGTTGTATAAAATGTGATATAATAAGACTGCCGAGCGAAGCGAGTGTAGATCACGATCATGTGCTGCTTTTGCGCATGATATAATGAGCGCAAGTGAGTCAACATGCTTGCTTGATTGACGAACGGCGAATTGGATTATGTGCTGTTTTTTGCACATAATATACTAGACATAAGATCATATTTTGGAGGATGATGATGAAACTGACTGATTTGGAAGCATACGAGATTTTAGAACAGTGCCCTTTGCGTGATTTGAAATCCGAAGGGTTTATTTTACGCCATAAAAAAAGCGGTGCAAGAGTTGCGGTAATTTCAAATGATGATGATAACAAGGTATTTTATATCGGGTTCCGTACGCCGGCAGAGGATTCTACAGGTGTACCACATATCATAGAACACACAGTATTGTGCGGTTCGGATAAATACCCGGTCAAGGATCCGTTTGTGGAACTGGTCAAGGGATCCTTAAATACATTTTTAAATGCGATCACTTATCCGGAGAAAACGATTTATCCGGTGGCAAGCTGCAACGATACGGATTTTCAGAATCTGATGAGTGTTTATATGGATGCGGTATTCCATCCGAATATTTATAAACATCAGGAGATTTTTAAACAGGAAGGCTGGCATTATGAGCTTGAGAGCGAAGATGCGCCGATTACGATCAACGGTGTTGTATATAATGAAATGAAAGGTGCTTTTTCCTCAGCTGACGATGTGCTGCAGCGGGAAATTTTAAATTCCCTGTTTCCGGATAACACTTACAGTAACGAGTCCGGCGGAGATCCGGAACGTATCCCGGATCTGACCTATGAGGATTACCTTGATTTTCACCGCAGATATTACCATCCGTGCAATTCCTATATTTACCTGTATGGAAATATGGATGTGGCAGAAAAACTCCGCTGGATGGATGAGGAATATTTAAGCCATTATGAGGAAATTGAACTTGACTCTACAGTAAAGGCACAGAAGCCATTTGAAAAACCAGTGGAGATCACGAAGAAATACCCAATCTCTTCCGCAGAACCTGAGGAAGATAATACCTATCTTTCTTATAATCTGGTTGTGGGGGACATTTTAGATAGAAAACTTTATCTGGCATTTGATGTGCTTGACTATGCATTGCTCGGTGCACCGGGGGCTCCGTTAAAACAGGCACTGATCGACGCGGGCATCGGAAAAGATATCGTTGGCGGTTATGACAGCAGTACCATGCAGCCGGTATTTTCCATCATTGCAAAAAATGCGAACAGTGCAGATAAAGAAAAGTTTCTTGCGACGATACAGGATGTGTTAAACCGTCAGGTAAAAGACGGCGTGGATAAGAAAGCACTGCTTGCCGGGATCAGTGCGTCAGAGTTCCGCTATCGTGAAGCGGATTTCGGACAATTCCCGAAGGGACTATTATACGGCATCCAGTGTTTGGACAGCTGGCTTTACGATGACATGCAGCCATTTATGCATGTGGAGGCATTAGATACTTACCGTTTCCTGCGGGAGCAGGTTGAGACCGGATATTTTGAAACATTGATTGAAAAGTATCTGCTTCACAATCCGCATGCGTCGGTGGTTGTGATTGAGCCGGAGAGAGGTCTTAATGCAAAAAGAGAAGAGACACTGGCAGAGAAACTTGCTGCATATAAAGACAGCCTGAGTAAAGAGGAGATCAAGCAGCTTATCGCAGACACGAAACATTTAAAACAGTATCAGGAAGAGCCTTCACCAAAGGAAGATTTGGCAAAAATTCCGATGTTAAAACGTGAGGATATGAAACGTGAGGCGGCACCGCTTTACAATACGATGAAAAAATGCGGTGACACGACGGTCGTACACCATGAGATGTTTTCAAATGGTATTGATTATCTGCGCATCCTCTTTGATATCCGTGATATGGAGATCAAAGATCTGCCGTATGTTGGAATTTTAAAATATATCCTTGGCTATATGGATACAGAGCGGTACGGATTTTCAGAACTGGCAAATGAGATCAACATCCACACCGGTGGAATATCCGCAAGCTGTGGTGTTTATCCGCATGTGAAGAAGCCGGAGGATATGCAGTTTATGTTTGAACTGCGTGTAAAAACGCTTGCATCGGAGCTGCCCCAGGCGATGGATCTTTTGCGTGAGATCATAATGACGACAAAGATTTCTGATGAAAAGCGCCTGCGTGAGATCATTGCGCAGCTTCGTTCAAGGGTGGAGGCGGCATTTGACGGTTCCGGACATTCGGTGGCATCCATGCGTGCGCTGTCTTATTTCTCAAGAGCGGCATATTATCAGGAGGCAACCGCAGGCATTTCCTTCTATGAGCTGGTCGCTGATTTAGATGAACATTTTAATGAGAAAAAAGATGCACTGATCGCACAGCTTGAGAAAATGGTACAGACGATATTTGTACCGGAGCGCATGATCGTCAGTGTTGTCTGCGAAGAGGCAGATTATCAGGCGGTAGAAGCACAGATCGCTTTCCTGTTAAAAAATCTGTATCCGTCGAAGAAAATCGTGAAAGAGCGGAGTCTGCCAGAGCTTCATTTAGAAAAGAAAAATGAGGGATTTATGGATGCCTCCCAGGTGCAGTATGTGGCGAGAGCTGGTAACTATGTGCGCCACGGATTTTCGTATCACGGTGCATTGCGCATTTTAAAAGTCATTATGGGATATGATTATCTCTGGATCAATGTCCGTGTCAAGGGCGGAGCCTATGGATGTATGAACAGCTATATGCGGAATGGAGATACTTATTTTGTTTCCTACCGTGATCCGAACTTAAAGAAAACGGATGAGATCTATGACGGTATCCCGCAGTATCTTGCCGATTTTAAGGCGGACGAGCGTGAGATGACAAAATACATCATTGGTACGATCAGTGATATGGATACGCCGATGAATCCGAGTGCGAAGGGAGCACGTTCCATGACCGCATATTTACAGGGACTGGATTTTGCGGATATCCAGAAAGAGCGCGATCAGGTGATCGGTGCAACAGATGAGGATATCCGTGGCTTAAAGGATCTGATCGCATCCGTGCTGGAAGAAAAAAATCTCTGTGTCATCGGAAACGAAGATAACTTAAAGAGTCAGAGCGACATGTTTATGCAGCTGAAAAATTTATATGAATAATTTGGGAATGGAGTACGAATGAAAGAAAATTTTAAATCGGGATTTGTCACAATTATCGGCAGACCAAACGTTGGAAAATCAACTTTAATGAATCATCTGATTGGTCAGAAGATCGCAATCACATCCAATAAACCGCAGACCACCAGAAACCGTATCCAGACTGTCTATACGGATATGGAACGCGGACAGATCGTATTTTTGGACACGCCGGGAATCCATAAGGCAAAAAACAAGCTGGGTGAATATATGGTCAACACTGCAGAACACACATTAAATGAAGTGGATGTGATCCTCTGGTTAGTAGAGCCGTCGAACTTTATCGGAGCAGGGGAACAGCATATCATCGAGCAGTTAAAAAAGACAAAAACACCTGTGATTCTTGTCATCAATAAGGTGGATACGGTCAGCCGTGACAAGATACTGGAATTTATCGATACTTACCGCAAAGTATATGATTTTGCCGAGATCGTTCCGGCGTCTGCCCTGCGCGCACAGAATCTCGATACCGTACTTGACATGATTTTTAAATATCTGCCGTACGGACCGCAGTTTTATGATGAGGACACAATCACAGACCAGCCGGAGCGCGCGATCGTTGCGGAGATCATCCGTGAAAAGGCACTTCATGCATTGGATGATGAGATCCCGCACGGAATCGCTGTCTGCATTGACCGCATGAAACAGCGGAAAGGACAGAACATCATGGACATTGAGGCGACAATCGTCTGCGAGAGGGATTCCCATAAGGGCATCGTGATTGGAAAAGGCGGGGCAATGTTAAAAAAGATCGGTTCAAACGCACGTTATGAGATCGAACGACTGTTAGAGGAACAGGTCAATTTAAAACTTTGGGTAAAAGTTAAAAAAGACTGGCGTGACAGCGATTCCATGATGAAGAATTTTGGTTATAACAAGGATGAGATCTAAACTTACCATTTTTTTGCTGGTATAAGCGAAGCTGTCTGCGGAAATCCTAACATTATCAAGTGATGGATGATGGGAGGATGAGACCATGGATGAAGCCTGGAACAATTTTATGATAACAGGAAGAGTAACTGATTATTTAAAATACAAAGAGTCGTACGAAGGCAGCTTTGATACCACAGGGAGAGGATGGGAGAACAGACCGGATGGGACAGAATATCGTAGTGACCGGGATGGTCTTAAAGGTAATGCCGATTGGCGATTATGACAGAAGAATCACGCTGCTGACAAAGGAACGGGGCAAGATCACCGCATTTGCAAAGGGTGCAAGAAGACCAAACAGTGCACTTGTTGCTGCGGCAACCCCGTTTTCCTTTGGAGAATTTGAAATGTTTGAGGGAAGAAGTTCCTACACCGTAGTCAGGGCATCCATTCAGAACTATTTCAGGGAAGTTCAGGAAGAACTTGAAGCTACATATTATGGGTGTTATTTTCTGGAATTTGCCGATTATTACTGTCAGGAAAACAATGATGAACGGGAAATGTTAAAGCTGCTTTATCAGTCACTCAGGGCATTGACGAGCGCTGCCTATGATAAGAGGCTGGTCCGCTTTATTTTTGAACTGAAGGCGATGGCTGTCAACGGCGAGGCGCCAAACGTTTTTTCCTGTGTCAGATGTGGGGAAAAAGAAAATTTGCGCTGGTTTATGACAAGGCGTGGCGGATGTATCTGTGAAACGTGTAAAAAAAAGGATCCATCACCGGAGGAATCCGGCAGGTTTTTACTGGAAGAGTCGACGCTTTACACAATGCAGTACATCATTTCGGCAAGGGTGGAAAAACTGTATACTTTTTCCGTCAGTGACAGTGTGTTAAGACAGCTGCTGGCGATCATGAAAAGTTACCGTGCAGTTTATCTGGATCATTCGTTTCAGACGCTGAAAATGTTGGATGGACTATTTACTGGTTGAAATCGGGAATGGGAAATAGTATAATGTAAAACATTGGATATGTAAGACGAATGGAGAATTATAAAAATGAGAAAAGCATGGCAGGTATCAGCGTACTGATTGGCATTTCGATGCTGGCTGGATGTGGAAAATCTCTGGATGCGGATACGGATACGGTGTATGTACAGAAAAACGGAACCGTGCTTTCAGTGGATGTTGAAACGTTAGACAAAGATTATTATGATGAAACGGAGTTAAAGGATTATGTGACGGATGCCGTTTCCACATATACCGGGGAGCATGGAAAGAGTGCGGTCAAACTGGAAAATCTGTCTGTGAAGGACGGTACGGCAACACTTAAGATGAAGTATAAGACGCCGGAAGATTACACAGGATTTAATGGCATTGAACTTTATGAGGGAAAAGTTGTTAAGGCACTCGCAGCAGGATATGATTTCAAGACAGATTTTGTCAGTGTGGAAGATGGAAAGGTGACAGGAACCGCCACAAAGGAGGAAATTTACTCCGGAGAAGATTTAAAAGTAGTCATCATCAAGGCAAACAGAGATGTGAAAGTAGACGGTACAATCTGCTATGTTTCAAGTGAGAATGTAAAACTGACCGGAACAGACAGTGTGTCCATCCGGGATGGTTACAGTTTAAACAATGGCAGTACAGCCGATGAGAGTGATTCAGATGAAAATATCGCTGATGGAACAGAGAGTATTGGCGGGTCAACAGAGGTGTCTGACACAGACGTCAATGACGATACAACTTATGTAAAAGATGATGGGGCATTTGAAACAGATGTCTACACATACATTATTTATAAGTAAGCATACAAAAGAGGCAGTTTACTGCCATTTTATAGAAAGGTGAGGAATTATTTATGGAAAAATCAATGGACAAAATTGTAGCACTGGCAAAATCAAGAGGATTCGTTTATCCGGGATCTGAGATTTACGGCGGTCTTGCAAATACATGGGATTATGGTAATCTCGGCGTTGAGTTAAAGAACAATGTAAAAAGAGCATGGTGGCAGAAATTTATTCAGGAGAACCCATACAATGTTGGTGTGGACTGTGCGATCTTAATGAACCCGCAGACATGGGTTGCATCCGGACATCTTGGAGGATTTTCTGATCCTTTAATGGATTGTAAAGAATGTCACGAGCGTTTCCGTGCAGACAAGATCATCGAGGATTTTGCGGAAGAGAAAAAAATTGAGTTAAAGAGTTCCGTAGACGGCTGGACACAGGAAGAGATGCGTGATTTCATCGAAGAAAATCAGGTTCCATGTCCGACCTGCGGCAAACATAACTTTACAGATATCCGTCAGTTTAACCTGATGTTTAAGACATTTCAGGGTGTTACTGAAGATGCAAAAAATACCGTATACTTAAGACCGGAGACAGCACAGGGTATTTTCGTTAATTTTAAAAATGTACAGAGAACATCCCGCAAAAAGATCCCGTTCGGTATCGGACAGGTCGGAAAATCTTTCCGTAACGAGATCACACCGGGTAACTTTACATTCCGTACCAGAGAGTTTGAGCAGATGGAGCTTGAGTTTTTCTGTGAGCCTGGCACTGATTTAGAGTGGTTCCAGTACTGGAGAGGCTTCTGTCGTGACTGGCTGATCTCCCTTGGAATCAAAGAGGATGAGATGCGTCTGCGTGATCATGATCCGGCTGAACTTGCATTTTACAGCAAGGGAACAACCGATATCGAGTTCTTATTCCCGTTCGGATGGGGCGAGCTCTGGGGTATCGCTGACAGAACTGATTATGACCTTGGACGCCATCAGGAGACTTCCGGTCAGGATCTTACTTATTTTGATGATGAGAAGAATGAAAGATATCTTCCGTATGTCATCGAGCCTTCACTCGGTGCAGACCGTGTTGTTTTAGCATTCTTATGTGCTGCTTACGATGAGGAGAATATCGGAACCGAAGAAAAACCGGATATGAGAACAGTTCTTCATTTCCACCCGGCTTTAGCTCCGGTTAAGATCGGTGTGCTTCCATTATCCAAGAAGTTAAATGAAGGCGCAGAAAAGGTATTTGCACAGCTTTCACACAAATACAACTGTGAATTTGATGATAGAGGAAATATC
>ERZ780198.2789-NODE-2789-length-12783-cov-2.153363_pt1 | contig 12783 bp, 12 predicted proteins | sample MGYA00510979_ERZ780198 | MGnify/ENA primary metagenome ERZ780198 (study PRJEB29588, sample SAMEA2158039) | human gut metagenome | biome: human gut; feature: human-associated habitat; material: faeces | place: Denmark | collected 2008/2010 ...
GCTTCTCCCTCACGCCCGTTCCCCCTGTGAAGCCGACAAGCGACGACTGGAAGCCGGGGGCAACCTTCGACGAGGTTAAGGCCGCCCATCCGACCCTGTTTGCCCTGGACGCCGACGAGGCGGACACCCGCAACCCGACACAGATTTCCGGCACGGTCAAGAGCTACCGCAAAATTTACGATGCCCTCCAGGCAGAGAATTTCGACGGGACCATCCTGGATGCAAGCTCCGGCCTGGGCTACGGGACCAGAGCCGGGCGCGAGGAGTACGGCTTTGACGTGGACGACATCGAGCCGTTCCCGGATGCCAAGTACCAGCCGAACTACACCGATTACTCCGCCCTGGACAAGACCTACGATGTCATCATCAGCAACGCGGTCCTTAACGTCATGCCCCAGGACCTCCGCGACGCTATGGTGGTGAAAATCGGTGAAATGCTGAACCCCGGCGGGCGGGCGTTTATCAACGTGCGCGGCACGGATGTGAAGAACGCCGGGAGCAAGGTTGCCATCAACGACGATCTGATGGAGTATTTCATCTCCAATACCGGCAGCTATCAAAAGGGCTTCACGTCCAAGGAACTGGTCTCCTACCTCAAGGACGCCCTGGGCGACGGCTTTACCGTGGAACCGACCCGGAAATTCGGCGCTGTCAGCGCCATCGTGACCCGCGACGGAGACAGGCTGTCCCTCAAGGGAAGGGACATTCTCCAGGAGAACGCCGCCTTGCAGGAGGAAAACCGGCTGCTGCGGGAGCAGATGAAGGACTATATCGCCATCCAGCGCCGAAACGGGAAGCTCCAGGAGAGCCGGGACTACTGGAAGGGCCAGACCCGGCGGACCCAGCGCGTGACCACGGACAAAAAGGCCGTGACCGCCGCCGCGAAACAGCTTATCCAGAACTACGGGGCCGACATCGCGGTGAAGGACATCCAGGGAGACCTCCAGAGCCTCTATGACTACATCGCCAGCGGCTACGACGGCAAGGACGAGCTGACCTACACCGAGGCCCGCCGCCGGGCGGAGGACATCGCGCAAACCCTGGTGAGCAACGCGGTGGCCGTGGACAGCGATATGTACGATGCGTACAGCGACCTGCGGGACTACTTGCGGACGACCAAAATCATCTACGGCAAGGAGTACCACGGGGACATCGCGGACTATGGCGACTTCCGCAAGCGGCAGTTCGGACGGCTGAACCTGGGCAGCGAGGGCCACACCAACATCGACCAGGTGTACCAGGAGCTTTCCTCCCGCTGGCCGGAGTTTTTCAGCGAGCAGGAGCAGACCCACCCAACGGACCAGCTCCTCCATATCGTGGAAGTGCTGGACGGCATCAGCGAGATCAACGAGTACAACCCCTTCTCCCGCTACATGGACCAGGCCGTGACCGGCGCGGCGAACGAGATCATGGAGACCTTCTTCGACCTGCCCCAGACGCGAAAGACCTTTGCGGACCGGCAGGCATTGAAGCTGGAGAACGCCAAGGCCAAGGGCCGGGAGCAGGTCCAGAAGGTGCGGGAGCAGTACACTACCCGCCTGGCGGAACTGCGGGAGCAAAACCGGCAGCGGGTACAGAACGCCATCGCCAAGGAGCGGGAGACCCGCGAGCGGCAGATGGGTGCTCTGAAAGACCGCTATGCGGCCAAGGACGCAGCGGGCCGGGAACGCCGGGCGGCCCGTGAGCTGCGGGCCAAAATCACCCGCCATGCAAGCGCTCTGTCCCAGAAGCTCCTCCGCCCCAGCGACCAGCACCACATCCCGGAGGCCATGCGCGGAAGCGTGGCCGCTATGCTGGAGAGCATCAACCAGGAGAGCCAGTACACCCTCGACGAGAACGGCAAGCGGGTGAAGGATGGCAGCGGCACCCCAACCAAGCGAACCGAGGCGTTCCGCGCCCTCAAGGAGCAGTACGCCAAAATCGTGGCCGAGGGCGGGGATATGGTCATTGACCCCTCCCTGCTGGGCAGCGACGCCGACGGCATCAAGGGCGGCTTTGATGCGGTCATCGCCATGAAGGACACCAAGCTGGCCGACATGAGCGTGGCGCAGCTCCAAACCGTGTGGCAGGTGGTCAAGGCCGTGGAGCACAGCGTGAACACGGCGGGGAAAGTCCTGTCCAAGGCCAAGTACGCCAGGACGGCGGACTGGGCGCAGGCTCTCTCCATCGGGACCAGCAGCCGCCGGGCCAAGAACAGCCTGACCCGCAACCACGCCCTCATTGACCTGGAGACCCCGTACACCTTCTTCTCCCATTACGGAGAGGCGGGCAAGGCGGTCTACCGGATGCTGCGGGACGCGCAGGACCAGCAGCAGCTCATGGTGGACCATGTGGCCGAGGAGGTCCGCAAGATCGTGGACCCCAAGACGGTGAAGAAGCTGGAGGCGACCACGCATACCTTCACCACGGAGCGAGGCGAGAAACTGACCCTTTCCACGGCCCAGGTGATGGAGCTGTACGAGCTGGTGAAGCGCAAGCAGGCCCACGACCACCTGCTCAAGGGCGGCGTGGTGCAGCCAGAGATCAAAACCTCGCAAATCCGGCGCGGCACGGACAGCATCCGCCTGACGGAGGGCGACCTGGTGAACATCACCGGGACGCTGACACCGGAGCAGGTGAAGATCGCGGACGGCCTGCAAGGACTGACCCGTGGCGTGCTGGCCGACTACGGCAACAAGGCCAGCATGGAAGCCTACGGTTATAAGAAGTTCACCGAGAGCGACTACTGGCCCATCAAATCGGCCAAGGAGGGCCTGCACAGCAACATCGAAAAGGGCGGAAACAACACCCGCTCCATTAAGAACATCGGCATGGCAAAGACCACGATGCCCCACGCGAGCAACGCCCTGGACCTGGCGGGTATCTTCACCACCTTTGCCAACCACGCCTCCGACATGACGGACTATGCCTCCTGGCTCTGCACGATGGAGGACATCAACCGCCTGTTCAACTACCAGTTCCGGGACGAGGAGGGCAACCCCACCGGCAAGACCATCAAGGGTCTGCTGGACCGCGTGGGCGGCCCCGGCAGTCAAAAATACTGGCACAACCTGATGGAGGACATCCAGAACGGCATCAACGCCCCCGGCGACAGCCCCATGTGGGACATCGCCGGAAAGACCATCGGCGGCTTCAAGGGCGCAGCCGTGGGCGCGAACATCCGCGTGGTCATCCAGCAGCCCACGGCGTTCTTCCGGGCGGCGGCGGTACTGGACCCCCAGGACATGGCGCGGGGCCTTGCAAGAGGCGTTACGCGGGGCAGCGGATGGAAGAAAGCCCTGCAATACTCCCCCATCGCCATGCGGAAGGATGCGGGAGGCTTCGACATCTCCAGCCCCTACAAGATGACCGAGACGCTGTTCGACAACCGGACGAACGTGCGGAAGCTGAACGACGCCCTTTCCGCCCCTGCGGGCGCGGCGGACGCCGTGACCTGGGGCAAGCTGTGGAACGCCTGCGAGTGGGCCACGGCGCGGGAACACCAGGGCCTCACCAAGGGCAGCGAGGCATTCTACCGGCAGACGGCAAAGCTGTTCGCGGAAGTCATCGACCAGACCCAGGTGGTAGACGGCGTGCTCCAGCGGTCCAACATCATGCGCTCCAGCAACGCGGTGGTGAAGCAGGCGACCAGCTTCATGGGCGAGCCGATTATGAGCCTCAACCTGCTGATGCGGGCCTATGACCAGGTGCGCTACGAACAGAACAGCCAGAAGCGCGGCAAGGCCATCAAGACGATGGGCCGGGCGGCCACGGCCCTGGTGGTGACGAACGTGGTCAACGCTCTGGCCCAGAGCCTTATCGACGCCATGCGCGACGATGACGAAGATAAAAAATACTGGGAGCGCTTCCGGGCTGCGTTCACCGGCATCTCCGGTGACGAGGAGACCCCCTGGGAGAAAGCCTGGAACGCCATCACGGAGGGCAACGTCGGCAGCAACATGAACCCCCTGGGCCAAATCCCCTTCGTGAAGGACGCGCTGTCCATCATGCAGGGCTACGACGTGTCCCGCACGGAAATGGAGATCGTGTCCGACCTTATCCAGGCCGGACAGACGGCCATCCAGAGCGCCGACGGCCAGGGCAAGCGGACCAGGGCCTACGCCCTCAAGGGACTGCTGGCCGCCGGTGCAAAGATGTTCGGCATCCCGGCCTCCAACCTGACGCGGGATATGTGGGGCCTGGCCCGGAGCGCGGCGGTGGAGACCGGCAACATCCCGCTCCAGTATGAGATGGAAAAGGCTATCTACAACATCTCCAATACCGGCAACAAGAACCGCTATTACGCCATTCTGTACCGGGCACTGGAGCGGGGCGACATGGACACCTACCAGCACATCAGGGACGACCTGATGAACAGCATGGGCGTGGACGGCGCAAGCATCGACAGCGCCATGCGGAGCCGCTACAACAAGGCCGTTGAGAAGGACCCGGACTACACCCTGCCCCAGAGGGCGCGGGACCTTATCGGCAGCAGGGACAAATACGCCCCTGTCAAGGAGAAGGAGGAGACCTTCGGCGCGGACGACCTGGGGAGCAGCGCCTACCGGGCATACTCCGACCAGCGGGCCAACGACTACCGCAGCATGGCCGACGACCTGGCGAGCAGCCCCATCTTCCGGGGAATGGACGACGAGACCCGCGACAAGGTGCTCAAGGCGGCCTATGATCTGGCCGACAAGAGCGCCCTGGCGGACCATTCCGACGGACAGTACGAGGTCAGCACCAAGTGGATGGCCCAGGCCGACGACGCAGAGGCCCAGGGCATCGAACCCTGGGAGTACGTCCTGTTCCACACCGCCTACAACGAGATGGAAGGGACCAAGGACGCAGACGGTAAGACCGTGAAGGGCGAGGCCAAGAGCGACCATGTGCGGGAATGGCTGGAGGACTTCTCCGGCCTGACCGACGAGCAGCGGGCTTTCCTATGGGGGACCGTCTACACCAGCGAATGGTAAAGAAAGAAGGGCCGGGAGTTAATCCCAGCCCTTCTTATTTTCTTCAAACGCCGCCGCCGTAGCCGCACGCTCTACAAAATCGGCCTTGTCTGCATCCGTGTCTATCCCGTGTGAACGGAAATATTTGTCCAGTTCCCCGTCTCTTTTGAGCGGAATTTCCAAGGACGGGTGCCGCTTTCGCTCTCCGCTCTCGCGCAAGTCCCAGAACGAACGGAGAATGAAATAGACAATCAATGCGAGAAATATTGCTTTGCCCATATGTTCCCTCCTCATGGCCTGCATACGGAGCAGGCATATTTGCCGTCCCGCTCCGCGTCTGCGGGCGTTTTATAGTAGACCTTGTTTTCCTCCAGGATGTTGTCCGCATAATCGCAGGTGAGCCGGTGGTACTTATCGCTGTTAGCACTTGCTACCACTTCCTCCGCCCGCTGGGCGCTCACCACCGCCGCCTTTGCCGCCGGAGCTGCCGAGGCGGGCCGCGTAGCAAAGAGCAGCGCTAAGGCAAAGAAAACGACGCAGAGGACCAGGGCGATATTGCGCTGCTTTTTATATGCACGGGCTTCCTGCTCTGCCCTTCCGGCCTTTGCGTTTGCATAGTTCAAGCTATCCCGCAGCGAGTAAGCCCGCTCGCTCAACCAAGCCTCGAAACAATCCGGGCCGGATGAAGGGAAGTTCCCATCTTTATACCGTTGCGCCATTGTTTTCTCCCATTCCTGCTTATAGCTGGGGAGCAACATGGGTCCCATTTTCAAGCTCATTCGGTTTTCCTCTCTTTCAAATTTTTATCTGCTTCGGGGCGAAAAGGATGCGGGGCTTTGATATGCTCAATGGGAAAGGCAGGTGATACCAATGGAGTGGAACATCATTGTGGGACTGGTATGCACGGTGCTGGGCGCTGTCATCAGTTATGCCACCTTCTCCCACAACAAGGGGAAAGACGACAGGAGCAACGGCCAACAGCTCGGCACCGTTTTGACAGAGCTGGGGTACATCAAGTCCAACACGGACGAGATCAAGACGGAACAGCGAGAGCAGCGCAAGACCAACACAGAGGTGGAGGGCCGTCTGGCTGCCGTGGAGGCCAGCGCCAAGTCCGCACACCACCGCATTGACCATCTGGAGGCAGTACGAGATGAAGAACATTAAGACGACCACGCGGCGGCTGTTCGTGACAACGCAGATCGCCGCGCTGGGGTGGGTCACGATGTCCTACCTCATCGCCCTGTACGCCACGGTGCGCCTGGGCCAAGTGTTCCCGGTGGTGGACCTGTCCGAGCAGGCCATCGAGACCATCCTGGGCGTGAACGTCCTCAAGGTGGTGGAGAACATCTTCGAGCACAACGACGGGGTGGTGTTCGGCAAGAGCAACGCGCCGGAGAAGAAAATCAAACGAGATTGCTAAAGGAGGAAATCGAAATGAAAACCTATATCGGCACGAAAATCATTGAGGCGGTCCCCGCTGTTCGCAAGGGCGGCAGGGTCTACGAGGAGGGCCAGCCCACCCCCAAGAGCATGGACCCCGTGGAGGAGGGCTATAAGGTCCGCTACCCGGACGGCTACGAGAGTTTCAGCCCCAAGGCCGTGTTCGAGGCGGCGTACCGCCCCATCGACAGTATGAGCTTCGGTCTGGCTATCGAGGCCATGAAGAAGGGGAAGAAGTGCAGACGGGCGGGCTGGAACGGAAAGAACCAGCACATTGAGCTGGCCTCTTCCATTAGTTACACGTCCCCGGCTGGCGCAATCGTCAATGCCGAGCACGCGGCCATTGGGAACAAGGCTATCGCATTCTGCGGCACTTCCGGCGTGCAAATGGGATGGCTTGCAAGCCAGGCGGATATGCTGGCCGACGACTGGGAAATCGTGGAGTAAAGGAAGGAGCACATCATGGATATTACAACCATCATTGAAGCGGCGGCTGCCCTTGTGGCTGCCGTCATCACCGCCGTGGTCATTCCCTATATCAAGAGCCGGACCACGGCCCAGCAGCAGGCGGAGATCAATGCCTGGGTGAAGATCGCTGTGACGGCGGCGGAGCAAATCTACCGTGGCAGCGGGCGCGGCGAGGAGAAGAAAGCCTACGTCCTCAACTGGCTGGCGGAGCACGGCATCACCCTGGACGAGGAACGCATCGACGCGCTCATTGAGGCTGCCGTCTACGAACTCAACCACGGTGTTCTGAAAGAAGGCGGCGCGGCATGACGGAGCAGCAGTTGCGGCAAAAGGTCGTGAACACGGCCAGGGGCTGGCTGGGCCGCAGGGAAAGCGACGGAAGCCACCGAGCCATCATTGATCTTTACAACGCCCACAAGCCCCTTGCAAGGGGCTATCAGGTGCAGTACACGGACGCGTGGTGCGCGACGTTCGTCTCTGCCGTCGCTATCAAATGCGGCCTTGCGGACATTATGCCGCTCGAATGTGGGTGCGAGGCTATGATTTCCCTCTATCGTTCTCATGCGGTGAGCCGCTGGGAGGAGGACGAGAGTATCACGCCACAGCCCGGCGACGTGGTTTTCTATGACTGGCAGGACTCCGGCTCCGGCGACGACCGGGGGGCCGCCGACCATGTGGGTATTGTATCCAGCGTGAGCGGGCGCGTCCTCAAGGTCATTGAAGGCAATTTCTCGAATAGCGTCAAGGAGCGGACGCTCGATGTAAACGGAAAGTATCTCCGGGGCTTCGGCCTCCCGGCGTACTACACCAAAACGGACAACAAGGAGGATTTCGACATGGATATTAACGAGGCAAGAAAGCAACTGACCTCTTGCGCCGACACCGGGGACAACCCCTCCGCCTGGGCCAAGGAGGCCACCGACTACTGCAAGCGCAAGGGTATCTTCGCCGGAGACGGTGCTGGCAACTACGGATGGCAGAAGCCCATCACCCGCGAGGCCACGGCCCAGATCATCTACAATCTGCTGGAGGCCGCCGGTATGCTGGAGAAGCTGCCGGACGTGAAATGAGATATTCCCACTTTTTGTACCAAAACGATAAAGGTTGTAAATCTTTATTACAAAGATAGCCCTTTTCCGTGGTACTGTCAAGGTGCCAAGGAGGGGCTGCGTGTGAAGATTTACGATTTTGAGGGACAAAAGAATATCTCCGGCGACCGCATCCACCAGGTGCGGGCGACCAAACGCATCTCCCAGGCGGACCTCGCTGCGAGGATGCAGGTCAAGGGCGTGTTCATCGAGCGGGAGGCCATCAGCAAGATAGAGACCGGGGACCGCTTCGTGACGGACTACGAGCTGATGATCTTTGCCGATGTCCTGGGCGTGACGATGGACTGGCTGACCGGAAAAGAATAAAAAAATTTTGAAATCCCCCTACGGATAGTAGGGGGATTTTTGCATCTTCCGGGGCTATTGACATGGCCGAAAAAAGTGTGCTAAAGATATACAAATGCTATGCAAAAGTATTGCAAATGGAGGTTTTCCTATGCCGAGATATAAGGGCGCACACTTGACCTGGAACGACAGATTGACCATTGAAAAAATGCTCCGCGAGGGGTACAGCAAGCCGCAGATCGCCCGCTATCTGGGCGTGCATCACAGCACGGTCTACGACGAGTGCCGGAGGGGCGCGGTGGAGCTGAAACGCAGCGACCTGACCACCTATATCTCCTACTCCGCCGATGTCGCCAAGGACTACCACCTGGACCGCAAGAAGAACATGGAAAAGCCTCTGAAAATAGGCAAAGACCACCGGCTGGCCCGGTGGCTGGTCAAAACCATCTCCGAGGGGTATTCCCCGTCCGCTGCCTGCTCCATGCTGGGCAAAACGCCGGAGACCACCTTCTCCTGTACATTATGTCGTCAGACTGTGTATAAGTACATCGAGAACGGGGACTTGTGGCCCCTGACCAACAAGGAGCTGCGCTACAAGAGTGACCAGAAGCGGACCTACAACCGCGTGAAAGCAGCGAAAGCCCCCAGAGGGGACAGCATCGAGCATCGCCCGGAGCACATCAACAACCGGGAGGAGCCGGGCCACTGGGAGATGGACAGCGTAGTGGGTAAGAAGGGCACCAAGGCCGCCCTGTGCGTCCTCACCGGACGCGTGACGCGGGACGAGATCATCCGCAAGATGCACGACGACACCGCCGCCAGCGTCGTGGGCGTTCTGGACCGGCTGGAGCGCCGCATGGGGACCGCTATGTTCCGCCAGGTGTTCAAGAGCATCACCGTGGACAACGGGAGCGAATTTGCCGATTGCAAGGGCATGGAGCGCTCCTGTCTGCTGCCCGGAGAGAAGCGCACCCACGTCTACTACTGCCACCCCAGGTCACCCGGAGAGCGCGGCAGCAACGAGAAGCAGAACCAGCTTATCCGGTGGTTTTTCCCCAAGGGCACGGACTTCCGCAAGGTAACACAAAAAGAGGTGCGCCGGGTCCAGGACTGGATAAATAATTACCCACGGTTAATCCTGGACTGGCACACCTCTGCGGAACTTTTCAACGTGTTTCTTGCAAGCCTATAAAGCCTATAAAAAATTTTTCAAAGAAATTCGGGTTTTAGTATTGACATTTGGCGGCAGTTTCTTTCATAGTGCCGTTAAGCTGCCTGCCATAAAACAACACCATCCTTTCGGATGTTTTTATAGAACGGAATAATATCTTTCCACTCTGCAAATTTATCATAATCGATGCAGAGGACAGAGAGCACCCTCCCGCACTCGAGTTCCAGGTCAACTACAAGGTCGAGCATTTGATCTTGCATTGCTTTTGTTGCTCCTGCGTGAAGGAGAATTGCCACATCAACATCTGAGCCTTCTGCTCGAGTTCCACGTGCGGTAGAGCCATTCTCTTTCATGAATCGTTCCTCCTCGTTCCAGCCGTTGCTTGGTATCGTCTTATTTAACCCCGGTCTCCAGCCAAATGCCCCTATGCAAATCACTTGTAATTGACTATATATGCAAGCGGATAAAGCAGTGTATTGTTTTTTTCCGCCTCTGCAATAATTTTCTCGTCAAATCCGCTTTCTGAGAACAGTGCATAATGAAATTTGGCATACTCTTTTTGCGGTGCAAGTTTTGCTAACGTATCAAGGTATTCCGAATAAGAGAATGGTGTTTTTTTGAACTTGCACTCGCCAACCAAATATTCCTTTGCATCTTTGTCGATGCATAGAAGATCGATCTCTGTTTCTGCTATTCGCAAGCCACTCGCCGCAGAATCATCGCGCACCGTGGTTTTTCCTGCCCAGCGCCCCATCTTGGCATAGCGAAAAGGCAGCTCATTCTTCTTCTGCATTTCCCGAACAAACTCACGGCACACATCTTCGAACGCAAAAGACGCGAACTTATGCAATTCCGGTTCAACGGCAAATTCATACACACCGTTTACATCGCCATCTTCGAGCTGAGAGAAGTTTGCAAAGCCAAAGGCATACCAGAAGCGGAAGAAATTATCTGTCAAGCGATAGGTCCCGCGATTAGAGTTTGCCTGCTCCTTTAGCTTTGCATCAACAGAAAATTCCCGCTCTACAATGCCGAGTTCCATCAGATTTTTCAAGTATACACTGGTTTTTGAAGTATCCTCCACTAACGATTTCTGGCTAATATCATTTAACTTCGTATTACCAAGTGCCACCGCTTCAATGATCGAATTATAAATTGGTGTCTCCCGAAGCTCCTGATGGAGCAGAAAATCTGCCTCGCTGTAAAGAATACAGCCCTTTGTCAGAATGTTCCGTTTGATATTCTCGCCCACTGAAAGCTTCGGATTCCACTGACGCAGATAATGGGGTATTCCGCCGAGGACGGCATACGCAAGCACCTTGTCATAATCCGAGTAATCAGGGAAAAATTTAACGGCATCGTAAAAGCCCATTTCTCTCATTTTGTAGATTCCAGTCGCTCTGCCATAAAGAGGATTTTTCTCAGCCAGCAGTTCTTTTTCGATAAAACTCATCGCACTGCCGCAGAGGATGATCATCACATTGCTGTCCCGAAATGCAGCGTCCCATAGATTTTGCAAAATGGAAGGTATGCTCGGATTTCCTTTGCACATATACGGGAACTCATCAATTACGAGGAGCTTTTTACTGTTGCCATAAGGAAGATCAAGTACGGCCCGAAACGCTCTCTCCCAATCTGTAAACGCAGAGATATAGTCTTTTGCCGGAATATCTTCCTTCATCATTCGAATTGAAAAGTTTCGAAGCTGTACTGGGTCTGTTGTCTGCGTACAGGAAAAGAATGCATGCGGTTTTCCTTTGCAAAATTCTCGAAGAGTTTCGGTTTTTCCTACACGCCGCCTGCCATATAGTACGATCAACTGACCGCCGTTCTCTTCATACTTATCATTTAAGAATTTCAGTTCAGCCTCTCTGCCGATAAACATCGAGATACCTCCATTTATTATCTAATCCTGATTTACTAAATCGCGATTTGATAATAGTATAACCGACTTATACGAAAAATACAAGTGCTTTTTATGTGATTCGCTTCCGTGTCCAGTTTTTCCTACACATACCGTGCCGCAGCAAGCAAGAACTCATTCATGCCCTGAACGATATGCAAGGTCTTTTCTATGCGCGCTCCCACAGGAGCGGGTACATTTTTCTGCTCCTCAATTTTGCATTGGGGCCGACCCTATACTGACCTCATACTTGAAAGATGAGGTGCCGAATATGAACGAACGGAACACGCTCAGTATGCCGAATATCCAGCCCGCCGCGCAGGATACTCCGCTCATAATGCCGGTGGCAAAAGAAACAAGCGCCATTTCCTTTGAAGGCGGCAATGTATCTCTTACTAGCTATGCACTTCCGCAGAAAACGTCAGCGCATTTGACGGCTGCGCTGCGTGCCGCGCCGCACCTTGCCGCCTGCGCGAATTACGCGGATACCGCACCCGAAAAGCCACTTCGCCTGATCTTCTGTGCCGAGCATCTTCCGACTGCCATTCAAGCCGCCGCCTGCCTCTCGGCTTGCCACGGTGCGGACGAAGAAAGGTCCGGTCAGAAAGACGATGTGTGGGACGATCTGGACGCCTATCTTGATCTGGGAGAAAACGAGAATGCGAAAGATCCGTCCGACCTGCTCGTTCTCGCGGACGCCGCGATGCTCGATCCCGCCTGTGCCGATGCCGAATCACCGCTGCATATACAGCTGCTCATGCAAAAACAGGCTGTGCTGCGAAATGTATGGCAGCAAGCAAACGCGCTGCTTCTCTATTCCGATGATGATCTGCCTTCGCAGGCGCTGCTGGATTTTCTTGCCGTAGCGCCGCAGAAATCGCTTTTTCTCGCCGTGCGTAAAAGGCAGTTCAACCGCGCTTTGCTCAATCAGCTCTGCTTTGAGCAGGGATTCCGCGTCTGCCGTTTGGGTATTTTGCTTCGTTCTCCGCGACCGCAGCTCCGATGCAAGCATAGAATAAAGGACCGTTCTATGCAAATTTGCAGAGCAGGTGTAAGCCGGCGTTTTCTTACAGACAGCTTAAAAAACATTCGTACCGCTTCGTCAGGCCCGATGCATATGACTGCGTATCCTTTCACCTGATGTTTCGCAGAATAGCAACTCAAGCGTCATACAAAGGCCGACATCAAGTACATGACCGGCATATGCAGCATGAGGACATCCCCGCTTTTTGGCCGAAAATCTAATTCCGCCCTTTATTTCGCTTTTTCACCCGTTTGGGTGAAAAATAACGGGTATGAAAAGAAAGGAAAAAGTCCCGTAGCCTCTGTGGTTAATGTTCGTAGGTACACAATGTGACCTATGGGGTCAACCGGACGGTACGGAGTAGCAAGAGAAGCCGTCCGAGAGTAATTGCTCTCGGACGGCTTCTTTTTTTGCACGCACCTGCCGCCAGCCCGGTCATCGGACCG
>ERZ780198.2791-NODE-2791-length-12778-cov-5.373811_pt1 | contig 12778 bp, 19 predicted proteins | sample MGYA00510979_ERZ780198 | MGnify/ENA primary metagenome ERZ780198 (study PRJEB29588, sample SAMEA2158039) | human gut metagenome | biome: human gut; feature: human-associated habitat; material: faeces | place: Denmark | collected 2008/2010 ...
GGCGGCAGCCGCAGCGGTACCTCGACGCACTGGCAAAATTCCCGCTGGTGCTCGGCCCGACCTTTTCCATGTATCTGGATTTTCCAGAACCCATGCAGCGGTGGAACCACTACCGCAATCAGTTTCTGGTGGCCTGGCTTCAGAGTAAGGGCGTCTGCGCTATCCAGACCCCCGGATGGGCAGCACCGGATAGCTACGGTTGGTGCTTTGACGGTATCAGCAAGGGCGGTGCCGTGGCGGTCAGTTCGCTCGGCACCTGTGTTCACAACACCACAAAAGACGCTTTCAGGCAAGGCTTTGCCGCCATGCTGGACGCCTGCGAACCGGAGGAGATTCTGTTCTATGGCAAGGTACCGCCGGACACCGCAGCGCTGCTCCGGGAGCGGGGCATTCAGTGGCAGGCATTCCCGCACCGGATGGCAGAGCGGCTCCGGGAAGCGAAATACCAAGCAAGTACAACAGAGGAGAGCAGCGAATGGGAGATACCGGAGGGAGCTACAGCGGCTCTCAGGGCGTAAAAAGCACAAAAGCAGCTAAGATTGCGGCAGTAGTGCAGGCAGCACCCCAGCCGCAGGCAGGCCCGCCCACTGGCGCAAACGGCTTCGGCCATCTGACCCCGCAGCAGGTCTCCACGATGGAGAGCGCCGCGCAGCGGCAGATGATGCGCGACCCGGCGCTGGCAGCAGGCGTGACCGACTACATCAACCCGGTCATGCAGAGCAACGGCAAGGCCCTGAGCCAGAACGCCAACTGGGCCGCAGCTACCGGTCAGCCCCTGACCAAGCGGCAGCAGCAGATGCTGGATGCGGTGGACAAGCTGGCCAAGCCCATCGGGCAGGAAACCACCCTGTACCGTGCCGACCACCCGGACTTTCTGGAGCGCCACTGCGGCCTGCCCAGCAATTACAGCAGCATGAGCGACAGTCAGCTGCGCAAATTGCTGGTAGGCAGCACATGGCAGAATTCCAGTCTTGAATCCACGGCGTATGACAGCCGGAACAACCCCTTCTGGCCACAGGCAGGTGGGCGGGGCACAGGCACACATGGACAGGGAGGTATCCGCTCTGGCAACCGCGAAATTCTGATCCGGTATCACACCGCCAAGAGCGCCCGGGCGGCGTTCATCCAGCCCAGTCAGTCCGAAGCCGTTCTGGCGGTTGGTACCCATCACAAGATCACCGGCGTGCGCAGCACCCGGCTCGGCCCATCCCGCACCTATCTCAGCGGCAAGAAGGTTCTTGAGCTGGAAATCGAAGTATGGTAAAATCAATCTGGAGGTATTTCGCTATGGCATCTTCGACAAAAAAGCAGACCCCGACCGGCGGCTTCATCCAACGCGACACTCCGCCCGTTTCCGAGGGCCCCCGCCACTTCGGGCTGAACATGTTCGCCCCGGACGGCACCCGCCTGACAGATGGCGACGGCAACTGGGTCGGGCCCATCTCCCGTCTGGCACCCGAGTATCGCAAGTACGTAAAGAAGCCCGCCAGCAAGAAGAAAGCCGCCAAGGCAAAACCCAAGAAAAAGTAATTCGTAACGTTTTGCCCCGCCGATCTGTGCTACCCTTGACCGAGAAATTCACGGCCAAGGGAGGATACACATGGGCGACACAGGCGGAACCTACAGCGGCAGCCACGGCATGGGCGGAGGTGGCGGTGCGGCGAAAGCAGCAGCACCCCAGACCCGGGAGCAGCAGCTGCTGGCACAGATCAAGGGCAACCCCGCAGCCCTGATGCAGATGAGCGATCAGGATGCAGCGGATACCGTGGATGCCATTGCAAAGCAGAGTATCCGAACCGATGGCACCCAGAACGACACGTTCATCCAGCGGTACCTGAACGCAATTGGTTTTAGCGAGCCCAAGCCGGAACTTCTGAGTGATACCGCCTACGAAAAAGCACGGAAAAAAGCCGGAGAGGCATCGATGTACCATGCAGATAAAAACTTCGGGGGCAAGACCGGTGATACATTCAGCACGCAGCTGCAGTCTGGCAACATGATGTTCTCGTGCAATGGTTACTACGGTGCCGGGACTTATTGGGCGTGGGATTCCGCCGGTGCTTCTGGCGGGTACGGCCCTTACCAGGTCAAAGCCTTTCTTAACGGAAAAGCAAAGATTGTAACCATTGCGCAGCTCGATCAGCTCAGTAATAAATTCGCTGCCAGCCACCCGAGGACCTATGCAAAACTCGTAAAAGCACGTGCGGGGTACGGCGGCGGAGATGAGACCCTATACTCGTTCATCGCCGCATCCCATGGGTACAATGTCATCCAACGCAGTCCCCAGAAGCATACCGGCGCTTACATGGTCACGCTGGACCGAAGTGTTCTGACCATGTCCAAAAAGATCAACAAGAACGCAAGCCGTTACACGATGAACTGGTAAGGAGAAAGTACGTATGACAGACCGCAGCTGGAATGAAAAGCTGATCACCCAAGTAGAGAACGGCGAAGGTGCAAAGTACGGCAGAGATGCTCGTGCATATGCAGTAGATAGCTGGAAAATCCACACCGGGGAATGGCCCGCGCCCAAGGGCTGGAAAGACCCCTACGCCAAACTGGACAAGACCGCAAAGGCCAAGCCCAAGGCCAAGCCCAAGACCGCCAAGGCGAAAGCCAAAAAGTAAGTCATAACGTTTTTACCCTAGGCTCTCTGGTACAATTGCCAGAGAGCCTATTTTTATTTGCCCGGAGGGATTGCATGGAGAGCGTGAAGCACCAAATCGAGTACAAACGGCTGGACGAAATCCGCCCCTATGACAATAACCCCCGGCGCAACGACGAGGCCGCGAAAGCCGTGGCCAACAGCATCAAAGAGTTCGGGTTCCAGTCCCCCATCATCGTGGACAGGGACGGTGTGATCATCGCTGGACACACCCGGTACAAGGCCGCCCGGAGGCTCAAGTTGCAGGAAGTGCCGGTCATCGTAGCCGCAGAGCTGGACCCGGAAAAGGTTAAGGCCCTGCGCATCGCAGACAACTCCACCGGCGAAGTTGCCGAGTGGGACCTGCAGCTTCTGGTGCAGGAGCTGACCGGTATCGAATACGATATGACCGACTTCGGCCTGAACCTCCAGATCAAGATCGACGAGGAGGTCAAGGAGGACGACTTCACCGCAGAGCCCCCGGAGCAGCCCATCACCCAGCGGGGTGACATCTGGCTGCTGGGCGACCACCGGGTCATGTGCGGCGACAGCACCAGCCCGCAGGACGTGGAGCAGCTCATGGACGGCCAGCTGGCCGATCTGCTGCTCACCGACCCGCCCTATAACGTGAATTATCAGGGCTCGAACGGCAAGAAGATCGAGAACGACAACATGGCAGAAAGCCAGTTCCGGCAGTTCCTGCTTCAGGCATACAGCCGGGCCTTCGATGCCTGCCGCACTGGGGCCAGCGCGTACATCTTCCACGCAGACACGGAGGGCGAGGCGTTCCGGGCCATGTTCCGGGAGGCGGGCTGGGGTTTACACGGGTGTCTGGTCTGGGTCAAGAACAGTCTTGTTCTCGGCCACAGCGACTACCAGTGGCAGCATGAGCCCTGCCTGTACGGCTGGAAGCCCGGCGCGAACCACTACTTTGTCAACGACCGCAGCCAGACCACCGTCATTGACGATGCAAAGCCGGACGATCTGCGGCACATGAAGAAGGATCAGCTGCTGGACTGGGCCATCAAGGCGCAGGCGCTGCTGACGGAGAAGCCCAGCAGCGTGATCCGCTGCGACAAGCCGCCCCGCAACGCAGAGCACCCCACCATGAAGCCGGTGGTGCTGTGCGGCAGGCTCATCAAGAACAGCTCCCTGCCCGGCCAGATCGTGCTGGACCTGTTCGGCGGCAGTGGCTCTACGCTGATTGCCTGCGAGCAGCTGAGCAGAATCAGCTACACCATGGAGTATGACCCACGCTATGTGGACGTGATCGTCCAGCGCTGGGAGGACTTCACCGGTGAAAAGGCCGTCCGCCTGAAATAGCCATTCCCCGCCGGGGCAGGTTTTTACTCCTTTCCCGCCCCGGCATTTTTCATAGCCAAAACGGCACGCACACGGGTCATCCTCCGCCCGCAGGGCTCTGGAAGCAGAGCCGGTGCGTGCCGTTTTCTCATACGGAGGTGAAACCTTGGCACGAGAATCCCAAATCAGCAAGTGGAACAGCCCCAGTGGCCTGCTGCGACTACAGCGGCTGGCGATGCATGGTCTGACGCAGGCGGAGATCTGCGAGCAGATCGGCGTGCCGGTGCGCACCTTCCGGCGCTGGTGCACGCAGGACCCGCACATCAAGCAGGCCCTCAGCGTAGGCGCGGAGGCGGCACTGGCCAGCGTGGAGAACGCCCTGTTCAAAAAGGCCCAGAGCGGCGATCTAGGCGCAATGTGCTTCTTCTTGAAAAACCGAGATCCGGAGCATTGGAGCGAACACCCGGAGCTGAGAGGTTACGACGGAAAGGTGGTTTTTGTGGATGACATACCAAAGACGGCAGCCCCCAAACCTGCTGAAACAGCAGCTGAAACTAAGCAGCCTGATCATCCCTGAATACTACGCCGCCCACACCGCCATCTGGTCGGGTGAGTACAACGAGTATCTGGGCGACGGAGGGCGCGGCAGCCTAAAATCGACGTTTGCCGCCACCGAGGTGGTGCTGCTGGTGATGCGGGTGCCGAACATCCACGCGGTCGTCCTGCGCAAGGTGGGCAACACCCTCGCCACCAGTGTCTGGCCGGAGTACAACCGCGTCATCGACCGCATGGGCATCCGGCATTTGTGGAAGCAGACCAAGAAGCCCTATACCCTGACCTATATCCCCACCGGGCAGACCATCCAGTTCTACGGTTTGGACGACCCCGGCAAGCTGAAATCCATCGCCGTACCGTTCGGCTACTTCGGCGTGATGCACTTTGAAGAGTTCGACCAGTACGACGGCCCCGAAGAGGTGCGAAACGTGGAACAGTCGGTGTTCCGTGGCGGCCCCTTCAGCTTTTCCTTCAAGACCTTCAACTCGCCCGCCATGGCACGGCATTGGGTCAACCGGTACAAGCGGGAGGCAAAGCCGAAGCAGTTCCGGCATCACACCACCTACCTGACCACCCCGCCCGAATGGCTGGGCCCCCGCTTCTTCGATGACGCTGAGACCCTGAAGCAGCGTGACCCGGTGGCCTACGCCCACGAGTATCTGGGCGAGGTGGTGGGCTGCGGCGCCGCCGTGTTTGAGAATCTGGAGCTGCGGCCCATCACCAGCGAGGAGATCGCCGGGTTTGACCGCCGCTATTACGGCCTTGACTTTGGCTGGTACCCCGACCCGAACCATTTCGGCGGCATGAGCTACGACCACGCCCGGCAGACCGTCTACATCTACGAGGAGCACCGGGCCCAGAAAGAGACCGACGCCCAGCTGGCCGAGGTGCTCAAACGGCACCTGCACGATGAGATTATCGCGGACAGCGCGGCCAACCGGTCGATCGCTACACTGCGGGATCTGGGGTTCAGCCGCCTGCGTGGCTGCCGGAAGTACGCCGCCCACGGCGGCACATCCGTCACCGACGGCATGAAGTGGCTGCAGAGCCGCGCAAAGATCGTCATTGACCCCCAGCGCTGCCCATGGACGGCCCGGGAATTTTCAGAGTATGAGTACGCCCTCGACAAAAAGACCGGCGAAGTGATGCCGGGCTTTGTCGATGCGGCAAACCACAGCATCGATATGACCAGATACGCCCTTGAGGACGTCTGGCAAAAGAGAGGTGTACAGAACGCATGATAAACCACGCCGACATTGAGACCATCATCGGCTGCAAGACCCTTGTCACCAACCGGATGCAGCGGGCCATTGAGGACTGGTACGATGCAGCCATCAACGGCCTGCCGCTGGACAAGAATCCGGAAACCCTGACCCTCGACCTGCCCGCACTGATCTGCGCAGAGCTGGCACGACTGACCACGCTGGAGCTGGAAGCCACGGTGGAGGGCAGCGACCGTGCCGACTGGATCAACGCCCAGCTGCAGCGGGTGCTCACGCCCCGCAGACGGCGCATCTTCACGGTAGCGCTGGCCCTTGGCAGCGGCATCTGGAAGCCCTACCAGAGCGGCAAAAAGCTGGGTATTTCCTTCTGCAACGCGGCCCGGTACTTCCCCGTGGCCCACGACGTGGAGGGCAGCCTGACCGAAGGCGTGTTCATCGACAGCATTCAGGATGACGATAACTACTACCACCGCATGGAGTGGATGCACGTGCTGGAAAGCCGCGCAGACCTGCGGGATGAAGAGCTGGCGCAGCTGGAAGATTACGACCTTGCAGCGCCCGCACAGTTCCCCTGCACCAAAGTGGTCAACCTGGCCTTCCGCAGCGCAACACAGGACAGCCTCGGCAGCCCGGAGGATCTGAGCATCCGCCCGGAGTGGGACGACATCCAGCCGGTGGCCTACCTGACCGGGCTGGAAAAGCTCCCGGTGGGTTACTTTGTGACGCCCATTGTCAACAGCGTTGAACCGGACAGCGAGCTGGGCGCAGCTATGTTTGAACCCGCCCGCAAGCAGATCATCGATGCCGATGAACAGTACACCCGGCTGGACTGGGAGTACGAGGGCGGCGAGCTGGCCGTGGACACGGACGAGAAATTTCTCAAGCCCTGTGCTGCCGGGCAGCAGCTGTCCAAAGCACAGGCGCTCAGGGACTACGGCGTACCGCCGGAAGCCATCGACGGCACTGCGCCCCATCATAGAGAGCGACTGTTTCACGGCATCAATGTCAACACCGGCATCACGGACAGTGCCCCGTTTTATCAGGTGTTCTCCCCTGCCCTGCGTGACGGCAGCTACCTGTCCGGGCTGAACCAGTATCTGCGCAATGTGGAAAGCCACGCGGGCCTGAGCTTCGGTGTGCTGTCTCAGGTGGCAGACGTGGAAAAGACCGCCACCGAGATCGTCAGCAGCAAGCAGAAATTGTACTCCACTGTTTCTGACCTTCAGGCAGCGCTGGAGGACGCTCTGCGCGGCCTGATCGACGCGCTGGACTACTGGGCCGACCACACCCCCGGTGCACCCGGCAAAGGCAAGCTGAACGTCTCCTTCAAGTGGGACGACAGCATCATCCTTGACCGCCTGTCCGAGATGGCCCAGTGGCAGCAGGAGGTCAGCATGGGCCTGCGCAGCAAGACCGAATACCGGATGCACTTCTTTGGCGAGGACGAAGAGACCGCTACACGGGCAGTGCAGGCCATTCAGCAGGAAACTGGGGCCAATGACATCCTGAAGGGAGTGATCGACAATGGCGACGGCTAAAACGAAATTTGCCCGGATGAAGCAGACCGCAGAACGGCTGGACTGGCTGATGGCGAACGCACGCATTCTGCGCAGCCCGGCGCTGTGGGAGAAATACTACGAAGCTCTGCACGTCGTCCAGCTGCTGGGATTTGAGGTCACGGTGGAGGGCGGCCGCTACCACCGGGTAACGCCATGCTGACCCCGGATGAGGTCAACGGCTACGCTGGGCTTATGGCGGCCCCGTGGGACGAGCTGAACGAACGTATCCTGCGGGACATGGTGCGCCGGATCGTCAAGGCGGGCAAGATCACCTCTACCGCCGAGTGGCAGAGCTTCCGGGCGCAGGCACTGGGCGCGAGCCGGGCATACCTTCTGCGGCAGATGCAGGCCATTGTGCAGGAGCTGGGGCCCCAGGAAGCCGCTGTGTTTGCCCAGGCAATAAAACAGGCATACACCAAGGACATGCTGGATGCAGCCGCAGCAGGCCGCGCTCTGGCCCCTCTGGGCGAGAGTGAGGAAGCGCAGCAGCTGCTGGAGAGCGGCTACCGGCGCACCATGAACACGCTGTACAACCTGACCCAGACCCGCGCTGTGATGGGCAACCAAAACATGGTGGAGACCACCCAGCGGCAGCTGGCGTATTATCTGGACATGGCCCACATGGATGCCGCCAGCGGCGCGTTCAGCTCCGACGATGCAGCACGGCGAGCGTTGAATGCTTTAGCAGCAAAAGGTGTGGGGGCTATCACCTACCCCAGCGGCCACATTGACAATCTGGATGTTGTGGTCCTGCGGGCTACCCGCACCGGCATCAACCAGACTGCCGGAGAGATCACCCGCTTTAATGCAGATCAGCTGGAATGCGACCTCATGGAGCTGGATGCCCACGTGGGTGCCCGAACCGGCGACGGCGGACAGGACCTGACCAACCACAGCTGGTGGCAGGGCCAGATCGTCAGCCGCAGCGGTCGGCACGGTTATCTCTCGCTGGACGATATCGGCTACGGCGACGTGCGCGGCTTTATGGGGGCCAACTGCGCCCATAACTGGGCAATGTACTGGGAGGGCGCAAGTGTTCGCAGCTACACCCCCGAACGGCTGGCTGCGATCAATGCTGCTACCGTGACCTACAACGGTAAGGAAATCGGCCGGTACAAAGCCACCCAGATGCAGCGTGCCCAGGAGCGGCAGATCAGGGCCGACAAGCGGGCGTTTCTTGTGGCGAAGGAAAGCGGCCAGAAGGATGCTGAAAAGGCCGCAGCGGCAAAGCTGGCGGCCTCTCGTGCAAAGATGAAAGATTTCCTCAGACAGACCGGGCTGCAGCAGTACCAGCTGCGGGAGAGCGTGCCCGGCTTTGGCCGCAGCGAAGCAGCCAGCGCAGCTGCACAGGCACGAAAATGAGCCGTGCTGGACTTCCTGAAAAGGCTGTGCTATAATTCAGGCCAGAATAAAGGAGGTTTCACACTATGAAGATCAAGAATCGAATCCGGGCGGGCATTGTGCTGCTCGCCCTCGCACTCGGCTTGACCGCCTGCGGCGGCAGCTCTTCCAGCACCGCCAGTAGCGCAGCACCCAGCGCTCCGGCCAGTTCCGTGAGCGAGAGCACCGCATCAGAGGCAGAACCCGCCGGCGCAGAATCCTCGCCGCTGGATGGTATCAGCTTTAGAGCGGATAAAGTCCGGAATGATACCACCGGCAACTGGCGCATTTCGCTGATCGCAGAGAACATCGACATGAGCGAGTATGCCCTGGACTACTACAAACAATATTTCACGGACGACAGCGAGATTCACTTCATCGTCAACTTCAACTACAACACGACCACCAAAATCATGGTGATGGGCGGCGACCTAGACGTAACCGTACAGGAGTACGTTGCCAAGGAAGAGCACGATGCAAATACTCTGGGTAGCGGCACAGTTCTGGCCGAATATCTTGTGGACAAGGAAACCGGCGAAGTTGAAAAGATCAGCTGACAAATGAGCAAAGCAAAAGCCCTGAAGGTGCATTCCTTCAGGGCTTTTCTTGTTGGGTCAATTCACCGGAACATATCAACAACATATTCAACTGCGGCTTTCGCTTCCGGGGTGAGCGGTCGGGTACACCACCCACGGTCATAATAAGCAACCTCCTGCCAGTAACGCACATCGCCCGGCGGCAGTTGACTGACCCAGAGCTTCAGGATCCTGCCGCCATCGATACCAAACTCGCTGTGCTTCTCGCAGACCTTGGCCTGCCACCGAATCTCCGAGCCGTTCAGCTCGAAGCTATCCTCGTGCCAAAGCTGACTGTCCACGCACATCTCCGTACGGAATCCACACATCACTGATCACCCCCATCATAGTCCACCACATAGCCGTTGTACACGAAGTTCTCTGCCGCCATGGCAGCGTCAAGAATCCGGTCTGCATACTCGGCGGCTTCCGCCGGGCTCTTGGTTCCAAGGGAAGCCCACTGGACACCCATCTTCACCGGGGTACCCTGCCGAGCAAAGTTGCAGTTGTGGATCTGGATGCCATCCTTCGCAGAGAACTGCGCCTGAAGCGCGTCCAGCGCCTCGTTGTACACCTTCCAGTTGACCTTCTTCATAGATCAGCCCTCCTTTACCAGTTCATAGTGCTTGATGCTGCCGTCCACGAATTTCCGGCCCTGCAGGATCTCCACGCTCTGGAGCAGAAACTCGAGGTGGGCCATATCGATGGCCCCGCAGGAGCCGGGGTCGTGGAGCAGCTGCTCTGCCAGCACGTCCTGCATCTTGACGGTGTAGCAGGTCTCACCGACGATCTTCTCACCGTTCTCGATCTCCGCGGTGTCATAAGTGATGTTCAGCTTCTTCATGGTTAGTCCTCCTTTAAACGTCGATGCTCACAGAGTGATACGCAAACCAGTGACCCTGACGACGAAACAGCTTGAACCAGTTTGTGAACTTCTGGCCGGAGCAGTCGTAAGGTGTCGGGAGCGACTCTAGGTAGCAGTTCGCACGGAACCAGTCAGCAGCGACCACTTTATGCACTTCGTCCAGATCTTCCGGCAGTTGAACCAGCTCCACGTAGCCGTCGATGCCATCGTCTCTCACGATGTGGCTGTGCGATGCCGCCCGGTGGGTGAACTCCCGAATTTCGCGCTTGACATCTGCGATGTGCTTGTCCCGGCGAACCACGTTCTCCACCGGAACGGTGAATTCTCTTAGGGTACGAACGAAACTGTAGGCTGCCCGCAGGCTTGCCATATCGTTGATGTTGAACACGATTACCATTCTCCTTTCGCAGCAGCATTGCGGATTGCCCGCTCTTCGTTCTCCTGATCCAGCGCCTGTGCAAAAGCATCCAGCGCGCTGGCCCTCGTGATCGGCCCGAACTCCTTCACGAAATAGGCGAAGGTGCGGTCGTCCCAGCACTCGACGTAGCCGTCACCGCCCTTATCGTAGTTCTCGCGGGCCAGAGCCATGAACTGGTCGAAGGTCAGCGCCGGAGGGTTCGGCTCGGTGTCCAGAGGGACGACCCGCGCATAGGGATGCCCACGGCGAATGACCTGCGTCAATTCGGCATCAGCCGCTGCCCGTTCAGCCCGGCAGCCGTAGACCTTCAAGGCGCCGTCATCCTTCTCTTCGAGGATCGCCCAGTTGTAGGTGTGCGTCTTGCTGGTGCGCACCAGCTGGCCCTTGTAATAGAATTTCATGGTTCAGTCCTCCTTCAGCTCGTGCAGCAGCTTTTCCAGTGCTGCGATATGATCCTCATAATACAGACCACCTCGGCGGGAGCCGCAGTAGCGGGAATAAGAAATCTTCCAGCGGCGAATCTGCTCCTTGCAGGCAGCCACCGGATCGGCGGCGGTCTTGATCTCTTCGATGCTCAGATCACACATGGTTCAGTCCTCCTTGTTGGTGTACTCGTCGGTGTCACGGCTGGATTCGCCCATCAGAAACACCCGGTGCTTGCCCTTGTCGTCCCTGACCCAGTCACCGCCCAGAGCGGTGAGGGTGAAGATCATCCCTTGGTACTGACCCTCGGCGCACAGCCGGGTCGGCTCCGGCAGGTCCTCCCGGTGCATGACGCACCACTGAGTGTCCATACTGAACGCCAGCATCCCCAGATGACCGCGCAGTTCCTTCTTCTTCATGGTGTATTCCTCCTTACCCGAAGTACTTAGCCACGAATGCCGACTTGCTGAGAGTGTGGGCATCGTACACGTACTCGATGGCGTCTGCAGGGGTCATGTCGGTACCAGAAACCAGCTCACGCACCTGACCGGTAAGACCGTGCTCTCGAACGTAGTTCTTCATCATTTCAATATTTTTCATTTTTCGTTTTCCTCCGTTATTTTTCATTCTAGAACCCTTCCGGTGGCTGTATGTTACCTCTGCGCAGAAACAAAGTCAAGTTGTTTTTGATTTATTTTTTAATTTCTTTTTGTTGTTGACTTTTGCCCCGACAAGTCATATCCTTGTGGCAGGAAGGAGTGACCCAAGATGACCACATCATCCAGAGTGAAAGCCCTGCTGGAACTGACCAGCACCGACCAAAGCACTTTTGCCGCAGCGTTCGGCATGACCACCCCGCAGGCCATGAGCAACAAGCTGCGCAGGGACAGCTGGTCGGCAAAAGACCTCGCCAAAGCCGCCGAGATCTGCGGTGCAAGGCTGGCGTTCATCCTCCCGGATGGCTCCCAGCTTATCCTCGCCCCGGACGAAGAATGACCGCTACACCGCAAAACGCCCCGCGCTGAAGAGGACAATCCTCCCGGCGCGGGGTGTTTTGCTTGCATACAGTTGCAACAAAAATCCCGTCAGTTGCAACAAAAGGTTGCATACAAAGTTTGTAGACACGAAAAAGTGAGCGTTCATGCGGGTTTTTGGGCAAAGCATACAGAGACATACTCAAACTCTTAGCCTGACCCTTATCAGAAGAAAAGAAGAATATACATGCGTGAGAACGCGCTTGATGCCCGCACGCGTAGGGTTTATAGGGATTTTGGTATGCTTTGTTTCAGGTATGCAAGCGCTCAAGTCATAACGTTTTTACCCACCGGAGTGTGATACGATAGCACCAGATTACACCGCGCACCCGGTGTCAGAGAGGTGCAAGGGCCCGCGCACAGCAACGCGACAACAATGCTGTAGGCCCAATGGGAGGTAGACCATGAAACGTGAGGATTTGAAAGCTATCGAGGGCCTGACCGAGGAGCAGATCAACGCAGTGATGCGGCTGCATGGTCTGGACGCAGCCGCCCATCAGGCCACTGTACAGGGCCTGCAGGCGCAGCTGGCCACTGCACAGCAGGGTCTGGCAGCCTTCGACGGCGTGGACGTCAATGATCTGCGCAGCCAGATCACCAACCTGACCAACCAGCTGAGCCAGCAGGCTGCAGAGTTCGCCTTCAATGGCGTGCTGCGCGCTGCGGCCCACGAGGCCGGTGCTCTGGACGAGAACGATGCTATCGCATTGCTGCCGGACAGAGCTACACTGCGCGAGAGCAAGAATCAGGCCGAGGATGTCAAGCAGGCATTCGCTGACCTCAAATCCCGCAAGCCGTAC
>ERZ780198.2792-NODE-2792-length-12778-cov-2.724986_pt1 | contig 12778 bp, 9 predicted proteins | sample MGYA00510979_ERZ780198 | MGnify/ENA primary metagenome ERZ780198 (study PRJEB29588, sample SAMEA2158039) | human gut metagenome | biome: human gut; feature: human-associated habitat; material: faeces | place: Denmark | collected 2008/2010 ...
TTCCTGCCGCATGACAAAGGTCCGCAGCGCCTCCACATGCTTCCTTTTTTCGCTCCGTGCCAGGGCTCACCCGCGCCGCAGACTGGAAAACAACCGCTAGGCGCAAAGAACGGGCCTTGCAAACAGAAGGAGGAACAGATGGCTTCCGACATCACGGGCGGAAAAAAAGAAAGGATTCCTCGACAAACATTGTCAAATCTGTATATCTTGAAAGGTGCGGACAGGGTTCCGCAATCAACATCAATAGAAAGAGGTACGACAATGCAAAAGGTAAACGTAAATACACCTATTACGATCACGGGGCGCCATGTGGAAGTAACCGACGCGATCCGGGAATTCGTAACGAAAAAGATTGAAGGGATCCGTCTGGATTTCCCGCGCATTATGGAGGTTAAAGTCTTACTTGATGTGCAACGTGACCGCATGATTTCCGAGGTTATCCTGTTCTGCTCGGACCACATCACCATTGACGCTTCCACGGAGGGAGCGGACATGTACGCCTGCATCGACGAAACGATCACCAAGATCATGCGCCGCATGCGGAAGCACAAAACACGCCTGATGAAGAAATTCCGCCCTCATCATCAGGAAACCATCCGCAAGCTGGATGAAACCGTGTATGACGATTCCGTACTCGATTACCCGGAAGATTCCAAGGAAGACCCGGAACCGATGCTGATCCACCGCGAAAGCTACAATCTTAAGAAACTTTACAAGGAAGAGGCCATTATGGAACTGGAGCTTTCCGACAAGCCTTTCGTGCTGTACCGCAACGCGCGGCGCGACGTTCTCCAGATCGTGTACAGAAGGCCGGACGGGGATTACTCCATTATTGAGCTCGGCACTACTTTATAGCGTGAAGCCGCCGGCCGGATACGGACGTTTTCCGTACCGTGCGGCCCAGGGCGGGATTCCCTATGAGGGAGTCCTGCCCTTTTCTGTAATGCCGTGACATGGAACAAGAAAATCTCTTGATTTCTACTTGCCACCATTTACATTGGTCCCAGCAAACCTCCGTGGATGCGGAGGTTCCAGTAGTTAATAAACACTGTAATTTAATTCGAATTATGAAGAACATCGCTATCCTCGCCATCGCCGGCGCAGCTTGCCTGGTTGCTTCCTGCTCCCAGCAGCAGCAGCAGCAGCAACAGCCTGTGCAGACCACCACTACGGTCGTCCAGCCCATGAAGAAGTAAGTTTGCTGCAGGGCGCGCCCTGCTACTTAGCAAATTATCATTTAATCCGCACTCGGTGTACGCACTGAGTGCGTTTTTATTTTCCCGGAAGACGTTTCCTCCCATTTAAAAATAGCCGCCCTTCCGTCCATGGAATAAATTTGCCGCCGGCTGGAAAAACGGCAGCTTTCCGCGGTTTCACCGCAGGTTGTCGGATATGCACGGACAATTCCGTCAATTTCCGGAAGCTGACCCGGCAGCAGCGGGTTCAGGAGCCTCCTTCTGGGCCTGCATTCTCTGGAACATGTTGCGCTTGCGAGTCCAGCCGGGCCAGACGAGATGGTACTGCATGTCATAGGAATGGCCCTCCGGATACGCGGAGGAGACGTAAGGCTCCCGCCAGTCTTCCTCCCATTTGTCGCCTTCCCTGTCCTCCTGGGTCAGTACAACCAGGTAGCCGCAGTTTTTCCAGGCATCCAGCACCAGGGAATCCTTCAGCCCTTTTCCGGCCGCATTGATGTACACGCAACTGTGTTCGCGCCCCGTCCCGCGGTCCCGGATAGCCAGCCCTACGCGGAAATACTTGACCGGACGGCGGCGTAAATCCCGGTAGAGGTCCTGCTGAACTTCCCAGCAGAGGCCACGGTCCCTCAAATTGGAATTCACCAGAATATTGTTCAGCCAGCCGAACAGCACTACCTTGTTTTTCCGGGCGATGGAGGCTGACTGCGCTACCGCCGTATCAGCCAGCCATTTGGCTTCCTCCTGCGCTGCCGGACGGGAAGCCTGATTTTCCGGCAGCAAGGCCAGGAAGGATTCCTTAAGACGGGACATCTGATGCTGTGCATAAGGTTGTTGCACATAATCTTCATCAGGTGGAGTGCAGCAGGAGCTCCAACCGCCCAAAAGTACGGCAGCAAGAAAAAGCCTGAATGTGCGCATGGCTGGCATAGCGCGGCAAGGCTATCAAACTGCGCGGGAAAATCCAGCAAAGCTTTTAAAATTCCCGGCAACAGCCTGGCCGCTCTTGCCTTCTTCGCGTCTGACCGGTAGAATGCGCCCCTTCTTCCACCATGCTGACCATTAAAAAACTTACGAAAGCCCACGCCGGACGCACCCTTTTCAGAGAAACGGAAATGACCATCAATTGGGGAGAAAGAGTCGCCCTGGTGGGACCCAATGGCGCAGGCAAATCCACCTTGTTCCGCATGATTCTCGGGGAAGATACGCCGGACGAAGGTTCCATCAGCCTGGACGAATATGCCATTGTGGGCTATCTGCCCCAGGAGGCCAGCGAACCGAAGGACGAGACCGTGCTGGAAATAGCGATGGGTATCACGCCCGAAATGGAACGGGCAATCCATGTCATTCGGATGAGCGAGAATGCCAATAAAACGGACACGCCGGAGTACGCGGAAGCAATTGACACGTTCAATGCCGCCAACGGCTACCAGCTGGAGCCCAAGGCCAAGAAGATTCTCAAAGGGCTTGCCTTCCGGGAAAGCGATTTTCACCGTCCCGCGCGGGAAATGTCCGGCGGATGGATCATGCGCGCCTATCTGGCCAAACTGCTGGTTCTGGAGCCGGACCTCCTGATGCTGGACGAACCCACCAACCATCTGGACCTTCTTTCCCTGCTCTGGCTCCAGCGCTACCTGAAAAATTATCCCGGCGCCATCCTGATGATTTCCCACGACCGGGATTTCATGGACGAGCTGGTGGAGAGCGTGTACGACATCGACAACGAGGAATTGGTGGAGTACCGCGGCAATTACACGGATTTCCTGAAGCAAAGGGATGTCCGCTTTGAACAGCTCCAGGCCGCCTACCGCAACCAGCAGAAGGAAATTGCGCACATTCAGGAGTTCATTGACCGTTTCCGCTCCATCAACTCCAAGGCGGGTCAGGTGCAGAGCCGCATCAAGCAGCTGGAAAAGATGAAAGTCATCCAAAAGCCGGTAGCACGCAGAAAGGTGTTCAAGTTCAACTTTCCCCAGCCGCCGCGCAGTACGCAGAAAGTGATTGAGCTGGAAAAAGTATGCCAGTCCTATGGCGACCACAAGGTCTATGAAAACCTGGATCTGCTGGTGGAAAGAGGGGAAAGGACCGTACTGGTGGGCCCCAACGGTGCGGGCAAATCCACCCTGCTGAAAATTCTCGCCGGCATCATCCCCATAGACTCCGGCAAGCGCATTCCCGGCACCACAACGCGCATCGGGTACTTTTCCCAGGCCCGCACGGAAAACCTGAATCCGGAGAATACCGTTCTGGAGGAAATCATGAAGTGCAATGCGGAAATCCGGGAGGAGGAAGCGCGTTCCATCCTGGGTTCCTTCCTGTTCCGCCGCCTGGATGTGGAGAAACGCGTCAGCGTGCTCTCCGGGGGAGAAAAATCGCGCCTCAGCCTGGTCAAATTCCTGGTGGACCCTCCCAACCTCCTGTTGATGGACGAACCGACCACCCACCTGGACCTCCTTTCCGTGGAGGCCCTCGTCCAGGCTCTGAAGCATTATGAAGGCACGCTGGTCTTCATCTCCCACGACGTGCACTTTATCCGCTCCCTGGCGGAAAAGACCCTGCACGTCAACCGGGGAACCATCACCACCTATGCAGGCGGGTACGATTATTACCTGGAGAAATCCGGGATTCTGGACGACGAGAAGGGCGGCATTACGGCGGAATAGTCCCCGTACGTCTTCTTTTCTCCTTGCTCCGGGTTCCTCCCTGCCTTACAAAGAGTAAATGAAGACTTTTTCCATTCCCGTCTTAAGTTTCGCCCTTCTGTCCGCCGCACCCCTGCTGGCTGATACCCCTGCCGCTTCCCAGGCTCCGCCGACATCCACCCCGGCTGCAACTGCCACCGGAAAGGAGTCCATCCCTTCGGTCGATTCACTCGTTAATCAGTCTTTTTCCCTGCTGATCAACATACAGCAGACCCTGGCCGCAGCGCAGGACAAGGAAAGCGCAGACAAAGCCGCCAAAACCCTGGAAGGCATTCAGAAAGACATCAAGCATTTCCAGGATATCATGAACAAACTCAACGACGCGGAACAGGAAAAGGCATTCGAATTGTTGGAAAAGATGGAAGAACGGGGAAAAAGGCTGGAAGAAAGCTGCAAACAGGAAGGCAAGCGCCTGGTGAAAGCTGATTTTTACAACTCCACCGCCCTGAAAGATGTGATGAATAATTCGGACGAATTCAGCGAATTCATTGAGCAGGACGAAGAAGAGGGAGGGCCTGCCGCCGGAGGGGACGAGCAGGAAGAGGAATAACACCCCGCATCTTCCGCGTTGCCCGGAAAACGGCCGTCCTCATCAAAAGGCCAGTCGCGGAAATACGGTTCAAGCGGACCTGTCTGCCTGGGTAACATTGACCCTGGCAGCGCGGTTGACAGCCAAAAGTCCTAGCCAAGGGGCAGACTATCCGTTACACGGTTACGACGGATGGAAGGATTATCGTGTTTTGAATCTACGGCGGGATTAGGCAAGGGAGGCGAGCAAGGGACAGCCTACCCTGAGAGAAACGGAAACACCGGGTTCAGCTTCTTATTCCGCTCCATTTCAAGCTTGCCGGATAGGCGGAAAACGGGTTTACTGAAGGCAGCATGCAACAATTAGCAGGTAAAACAGCAATCGTCACCGGCGCAGGCCGCGGCATCGGCAACGCCATTGCCCGGCGCTTCGCTTCGGAAGGAGCCACGGTCATCCTGATCAGCCGCAGTGCGTCCAGCTGCGGAGGAGCCGCGGAAGAAATCAACAAGGAATTCCCCGGTTCATGCACGGCCTATCCCTGTGACGTGGCGGATTACGACGCGGTTCAGGAAACCGCGGCGGCCATCCTGGCAAACTTTCCGCAGATCGACATTCTGGTGAATAACGCCGGAATTACGCGCGACACCCTGATGCTCCGCATGAAGGAGGAAGACTGGGATTCCGTCATGGCCACCAACCTGAAAAGCGCCTTCAACATGGTGAAGGCCTTCCAGCGCGTTCTGATGAAATCCCCTGCGGGCCGCATCATCAACATGAGTTCCGTCGTAGGCCTCACGGGCAACATGGGACAGGCCAACTACGCCGCCTCCAAGGCAGGCCTCATCGGCTTTACCAAGTCCCTTGCCCAGGAATTCGCCAGCCGTAAAGTGACGAGCAACGCCATTGCGCCCGGCTTCATCGCCACGGACATGACGGACGCCATCCCGGAAAAGATCAAGGAGGAAATGCTCAAGAAGATTCCTCTGGGTTCCCTTGGAGAGCCGAATGACATCGCTTCCCTTACCGCTTTCCTTGCCTCCGACGATGCCCGCTATATCACCGGACAGGTCATCACCTGCGACGGCGGCATGACGATGTAAGGTCCGGATATCACTTTTCCATGCGCGGCATTTTCCTTGTTTCCTGCCTCCTCGGAGGAGGCGCCCTGCTGACAGGGTGCCGGGATGACGGCGGCCCCAGGCCGGCCACGGAAGATGCCGCGCGCATTACCGGCGCGCGCCAGTGGGGGGAAAGCCGCTCCGCTCTGCAAAAACGGGAACTGGAACGCGCCGCGGGACCGGCACTTCCCATCCCCGACGACCTGCCTTCTCCGGAACTGGTGGGAACCACGCGCCAAATTCATCAACTGATTGAATCAACGGGAACGCCGGCCCGGTTTGAATCCTATACGGAGGCCGTGCCCGCGGCGGGAGCTTCCCTGCGCATGATTGCCATTCCGGGGGGCTCCTTCCTGATGGGAAGCCCGGAGGACGAACCCCACCGCAAGCCGGACGAAGGCCCGCAGCATGAAGTGAGCATTTCTCCCTTCTGGATCTCGGAAATGGAAATCCCCTGGGAGCTTTATACTGCCTTCATGGAAAACGGACGCCCGCGTGCCAAAGACGGCCAGCTGCTGGAAGAGCAGCCGGACGACGAGCTCTGGGATGCCGTTACGCAGCCCACGGCGCCCTATACCGCCATGAACCTGGGCATGGGCCACGGCTATGAACACGGCATGCCGGCCATTTCCATGTCCCATCACGCCGCCAGCAAATTCTGCGAATGGCTGAGCGCCCAGACGGGGCATTACTACCGTCTTCCCACGGAAGCGGAATGGGAATACGCCGCCCGCGCCGGAAATTCCGGCGCTTATTGCTACGGCAGTGGAGAAGACCGGCTGGACCGGTACGCATGGTATTGGGACAACTCCAACGACCGCTACCAGCGAACGGGAACCAGGGAACCGAATGCCTGGGGCCTGCGCGACATGCATGGAAACGTGGCGGAATGGGTTCTGGATTCCTACGTACCTGACGCTTACGGAAAAAGAGCCGGGAGTTCCGTGAAAGACCCGCTTGTCATCCGTCCCGGAACGCCCCACATCGTCCGGGGCGGTTCATGGGAAGATGATCCGGACCGCCTGCGGAGCGCCGCACGCCGCGCCAGCACGCCCGCCTGGAACCGGCAGGACCCGCAGAACCCCAAAAGCATCTGGTACCTGACGGACGGCGGAATGATCGGCTTCCGCGTGGTACGCCCCCTGCACATTCCGGACGTGATCACCATGCACCGCCTCTGGAATTTTTCCAAAGGGGAACCATAGGCAACTCTTCTCCGTGCACCGCCGCTTCAATCGGCGAATGACTGCACATCCGGAGTGCTCCAACATATTCCTCCGACTCGTTTATGGAATAATGGCCTATCCGGTACCTTATCCTTGCCTGGCTTTCGGATCAACAATCCGGGGCTGAAGGATAATCCATCAATGGAGCGTTCATGCACGCTGCGGCAAGGCATCAGCAGCGCAGCCGGATCTGGAAGATTCAAAGCTGCCGTGGCAGATTCCAAAGCCGTTTCCCACAGGTTTCCATAAAAAGGAATGACCATCTCTTGATTTTATCAAGAACTCCGTCCCTTTAATATCAGCAGGTTGATCAATATTTTCTTCATACTGTTCCTGCTGTTCCAGATGAAATAACGCATTTGAAATTCACCCATGCGAATTTGGAATCCGCCAACAACCAAAAATATTAACTGTCAATATTATGTTTACATAAAAAATTAACATTCATTGGCTTGTTGTAGAACTGGTTCTTTCTTTCAGAGGGCTTGTTATCCCTCGTTTTACATAGATTTCATAATTTCTTCAGTCTGCATGAAAAACAGGCCGGATTCCAAAACCGTTATGTAGGCAGGAAACAAGCAACCCTTCTTAAAGCCAGCCATGAAGAAAACATTGTCCATTCTAATGCTTACGGCAGGGCTCAGCGTAGCCGCCTCCGCAGCCACTACTCTTCTGGATCAGTCGATCGTGGGATATTCCGATTTTGATTCCCGCATTGCCGATTTCGGCACCCAGCGGGACTCCGTCACAATCACCACAAGCGGCGACAACTTGCTCCTGTCCGGTCCCGACGTCAAATTCAGCACGCCCGTTTCCGGTTCCGGCACGCGCAACAACATGACCGTTTCCATGGTCCTGGATTTGTCAAAACTCAATACCCCTGAAAGCTACACCGCTCTGTTCAACGCCAAAGGCGGAAGTACGAGCTGGGGTGTGGGCCTCAATTCAAACCGCACCTTGCAGGGATTGTGGAACAATGGAGCCTATTCCGGCGGCCCTACGACGACAACCCTGGGTACGGAAGGCACGCTGACCATTTCCGTGGTTACCGGAGAATCCGGAACCCGCATTTATCTGGGGGACGAGTCCGCCTATTATACTGCTGGTGCTCTGAAATTCGGCAATGTGGATATCACCCAGCTCCTGATTAACGCGGGAATGGCGGACGCCATTGAACAGCTCTATGTGCATGATTCCGCGCTTTCACAAGAGCAGATAGGCCAGCTCATGGCTGAAATAGCAAGCGTTCCGGAACCCGCCACTGCTTCCCTGAGCCTGCTGGGACTGGCCGCCCTGATGATGCGCCGCCGCAGAGCATAGGCTTTCCATCCTTTTTAATCTTTCTTTCGGGACTGCTCCGCCAAATACGGAGCAGTCCTTTTTTCATCTCTAAAAATGTTTACGCAAGGCAGGCGATACTGAAGGGTATTCTTTTCCGGTACTGTTTGCATTCATGCACAGCTGCTCTTCTTCCGTTCCGCACATTTCCAAATGCCGCGGTACATTCCCAGGCGTTTCCTGAACCAGAAAAGCGGAATTTTTCTTTTCATACCGTCCGTTTATTCCTGCGGTATCTTTAACGGAAAAATTTCCTCCTGAAGGGCTTCCGCTCCGGCGGCAATATCTTCAAAACGTGTTACGCACATTGATTTCCCGCCGTCTTTATCCTAGTCTGTCATTCATGGGTCCAAGGAGCCCGGCTCAATTAACAATCCCGACAACACATCGCCATGAAAATTGCCTTATCCATCGGCCACTCCCCAAAAGACGGAGGAGCGGAAACATATGATAAAAAATATTCCGAATATTCTTTCTGGAAGCATCATTTGCCCCTGCTGCAGGAGGAACTTCAGCAGATGGGGCACCAGGCGCCCATTGTCAACCGTTTCGATGCCGGAGGCACCACTCCGGGACATGCGGCCGCGGCCTGCAACAGCACCGGAGCGGACCTGGCCATTGAATTCCATTTCAACAGCGCGGATTCTCCCGCCGCCACCGGCACGGAGACCCTGTACTGGGAAAGTTCTCCCAAAGGCAAACTGGCAGCCGCGCTGGTAAACGATGCCATGGTGAAAGGTCTGGAACTGAAAGCTCCAAGTTCTTCGCTTACCACCTCCTTTGCGGGAAAACTGGCAGGTGTTATTTCTATGACTTCGACCGGCGAACCGGGTGCCGCTTCCGAATTCTACATTCGCGGTGTGAGTACCTTTGGCGGACGAGCCACTCCTTTAATACTTTTGGATGATGTAGAAATTTCTACGGCAGACCTGAATAATATTCCGGCTGAAACGATCGAAAGTTTCTCTATTTTGAAAGATGCTTCTGCTACCGCTATCTACGGTGCCCGTGGTGCCAACGGTGTCGTGATGATTACAACCAAGAAAGGAACAATCGGCCAACCTAAAATTAAATACGACGGAAGTTTCGGTATTCAGCATATCACCAAAACGATCCCGATGATGGATGCCTATGAATTCGTCAAACTACAGGCAGAACGTAGTCCCAAAGATATGGAAACTACCTACTTCATGAATTATGACGGTAAGAAATGGGGACTGGAAGATTATAGAAATATCCCGCAATATAACTGGCAGGATGAAATCTTCCAGACCGGGTTCATCACCAACAACAACATCAGCATCACGGGTGCCTCGGACAAGAACAGCTTCTATCTCGGTGCGGGCTATGCTTACGAACAAGGCAATATCAAGCACGAGAAGTACAGCAAAATCACGCTGAACATCAGCAACGACTATAAAGTGACGGACAACCTCAAGGTAGGTTTCCAATTCAACGGGGCACGCATGCTGCCCGCCGACACGAAGAGTGTGGCTACGGCCCTGCGCGCAGCTCCGGTGGCGCATGTATTCAATTCCGAGTACGGCCTCTACACTTCACTGCCCGGATTCCAGAAGGCACAGATGAACAACCCGATGGTGGACGTGGACCTGAAGGCGAATACCACGAAAGCCGAGAACTACCGTGGCTCGGGCAATGTGCACGGCCAATGGGATTTCCTGAAACACTTCCAGTTCAAGGCCATGTTCTCCCTGGACTATGCCTCGAACAGCACACGGACATACACCCCGGTTATCCAGGTATATGACGCAAGCGTCGAGGGAGACATAGCCACGCTGGGCAACGGCAAGACCGGAGTGTCCCAAGCCAAAGAAACGGAAATGAAGGTACAGAGCGACTATCTGCTGACCTACACCAACTCCTGGGGAGACCACAGCGTGACGGCCACAGCCGGTTTCACCACCTACTACAACAAGCTCGAGAATCTGAACGGCGCCCGTACCCAAGGGGTAGGCCTGGTCATTCCGGACAATCCCGACAAATGGTACGTAAGTATCGGCGACGCAGCCACCGCCACCAACGGCAGTACGCAGTGGGAGCGCTCCACCGTGTCCGTGCTGGCACGCGTGCTCTACAACTACAAGGGCAAGTACCTGTTCAACGGCTCCTACCGCCGCGACGGTTCTTCCGCCTTCTCCTACACCGGCAACCAGTGGCAGAACTTCTACTCCGTCGGCCTGGGCTGGCTGATGAGCGAGGAAGCATGGATGAAGGACATCACCTGGCTGGATATGCTGAAACTGAAAGGCTCATGGGGCACACTGGGCAACCAGAACCTGGACCGCGCCTATCCCGCCGAACCGTTGCTGACGAATGCCTACTCCGCCGTGTTCGGCACCCCGTCTGCCATCTATCCGGGCTACCAGCTTGCCTACCTGCCCAACCCCAAACTGCGCTGGGAGAAGGTGGAAGCCTGGGAAGCCGGTGCAGAAGCCAACTTCCTCCGCAACCGCCTGCACTTTGAAGGGGTGTACTACAAGAAGAAAACCAAAGACCTGCTGGCCGAAGTGCCGGGCATCTCGGGCACCGTACCGGGTATCGGAAACCTTGGCTCCATCGAGAATTCGGGCGTAGAGCTTGCCTTGAGCTGGCGCGACCGGATAGGCGACTGGAACTACAACATCGGAATGAACCTTGCCACCATCAAGAACAAGGTACTGAGCCTCGTGCAGGAAGGCTACTCCATCATAGCCGGAGACAAGCAGCAGAGCTACACAATGGCAGGATACCCCATCGGCTACTTCTACGGCTACAAGGTGGAAGGCGTCTACCAGACCCAGGAGGAGATTGAGCACTCTCCCAAGAACACACTGGCAACCGTCACCCCGGGCGACCTGAAATTCCGCGACGTGAACGGTGACGGTGAAATCACCACGGCAGACCGTACGATGATTGGTAATCCTACACCCGATGTCACCTACGGCTTCACGCTCGGCCTGGGCTACAAGAACTGGGAGCTTGCCGTTGACATGATGGGACAAGGCGGCAATCAGATTTACCGTACCTGGGACAACTACAACTGGAGCCAGTTCAACTTTATGGAGCAACGCATGGACCGCTGGCACGGTGAAGGGACCAGCAACACCCAGCCGCTGCTGAACACCAAGCATACCATCAACAATCTGAACTCCGAGTATTACATAGAGGACGGCTCGTTCTTCCGCATCCGTAACGTGTCGCTGGCATACAACTTCGACAAGGCGCTGATTTCGAAGATAGGCATGCAGGCGCTGAAGCTCTACGTGAACATACAGAACCTGAAGACGTGGAAGCACAACACCGGATATACCCCGGAACTGGGCGGAAGCGCCATCGCCTTCGGGGTGGACGACGGCAGTTATCCGATGCCGGCGATTTATACGTTCGGATTTAATCTGACGTTCTAAAAGCCTCTCCCCTAAAAAAGAGTAACTTCAAACCTCCCCCGACTCCTTCAAAGGGAACGGGGAATGAAAAATATAAATTTATGAAACTGATAAAATACATATTTACATTGCTGGTGGGTGCAACAGCCCTCTCACTGACATCCTGCAACGACTTCCTGGACCGCGATCCGCTGGGGCAGTTCACGGAAGATGACTCTCCCAACGCCCTTGTAGGCGGGAAGATATTCAACGTCTACTACCTGATGCGCTCGTACGACATCACTGCCGGTATTCCTGCTTTTATGGTGCACATGGTGCGCAGCGAGGACTCCGAGAAAGGCAGTGACGCCGGCGACGGCAGCAACGAGGCCGCCATGTGGGACGACTTCGAATACACTGCCTCCAACGGGCCGCTCAGCGCCTATTGGGGACAGAACTACAAAATCATCTACCAGTGCAACGAAATCCTGGACGACATTGAGAAGAGCGGACACAAGGACGACACCGAAGCCATCCGCAACCGCGGCGAAGCGCTCTTCTTCCGTGCCTGGTGCTACTTCAACCTGGTACGCGCCTTTGGCGAAGTGCCGCTGGTCACCATCAAGGTAGTGGAAGCCTCCGATGCCAACGTGCCCAAGACCACGGCGGAAAAGATATACGAACAGATTGACAAAGACCTGACCGAAGCCGAAGAATGCCTGCCCCTGCGGTGGGACAGCGACTATACGGGACGGCTGACCTGGGGCGCCGCACGCTCCCTGCACGCACGCACCTATATGATGCGGAACGATTGGGACAATATGTACACAGCCTCCACCGAAGTGATAAAGTCGGGCATCTACAACCTGAATACACCGGTCGACAAAGTCTTCACCGTAGAAGGGGAAAACTGCGGCGAGAGCATCTTCGAACTGCAATGCGAAGCCACCGATGCCATGAAAGAGGATGCCAGCATCGGCAGCCAGTTCTGCCAGGTGCAAGGGGTGCGCGGAGCCGGCGAGTGGGACCTGGGATGGGGCTGGCACATGGCCACCAAACTGATGGGAGAAGCCTTTGAGCCGGGCGACCCGCGCCGGAACGCCACATTGCTCTACTTTCGCCGCAGCACGGACGAGCCCATCACACCGGAGAATACCAATACACCTTATGGCGAATCTCCCGTTTCTACCGCCATGGGCGCTTACTTCAACAAGAAAGCATACACCGACCCAGCCTTGCGCCGCAAGTATACCCGCATGGGCTTCTGGGTAAATATCCGCCTGATCCGTTACCCGGACGTGCTG
>ERZ780198.2804-NODE-2804-length-12740-cov-13.125345_pt1 | contig 12740 bp, 5 predicted proteins | sample MGYA00510979_ERZ780198 | MGnify/ENA primary metagenome ERZ780198 (study PRJEB29588, sample SAMEA2158039) | human gut metagenome | biome: human gut; feature: human-associated habitat; material: faeces | place: Denmark | collected 2008/2010 ...
GATGCTGGGAACACATAAATCAAAGAAATCTTCAAAAGATCGCAGCTTAAAGAAAGTGAACAGATTTGTATAGTGATGAACAAAAAAAGAGGTGCATCGTGCATTACGACACACCTCCTTTTTATATGTAACTACCATCTGTAACTTTTCCGAAGGTTCATCTTAGTCTGGATACTCTCATCAAAAATATCATATAGAAGCAATCCGTTCTATCAACTCGTTACCCAACGCTGTTTTCGCTTCAATATGCTGCAATACCGCTGTCACAAACGGATTACTTTCAAATACCCCACGCACCTGTTCAAAATCCTGCTCCATTTCTTCACGTGATCCATCTGCACCGAACCCCGTCATAGCAGACAAAGAAAATTCCTTTTTCGCATCGGCATAGACCATTTTATCCAATCCGACAACAGCCTCCTGCCACTTCTTCACGATAGCAATAACATCCTTTGCCGTTATTTCATCGGAACGCAGATTATAAAACTCAAGCATCTTCCCATACGCCCATGTCCACTCGTATGTATAATAATTACGATGCATCTCAACAAAACGGTCATGAATCTGATCCACATTAGTCAGGATTCCAGATTCTATATCTGCCATCAACTTCTCTATTTCACTTTTAGGAGCGATCAATCCGGAAATATCCACCCATTCTCCTGTCCCTATCTCTGTATCAGGAATCAACCGGGCACGGATTTCCTCATCACTGCTAAAACGAACCTCCTCCAAACGCTTGATTAATGAATTACCCAAAAATTTATGAATAGCCGTTTCATAAAAACGAATGCCATTATTTAAAGAAGAATTCTTAATTTTCGCACTTTGGTAAGAGTAAGTTTCTGAAGTTTCTCCGGATACTTTACGTAATTCTTTCAGAATACTACGCCCTTTCATCATTTTCTGAATAGTATAGGGACTCAACAGGTTATAATTAATCTGATCCAAACGGTTCGGATCTTTACGTTTGTCACGTTTAGGCCACTTTTGAGCATCCCGAATCGTACCTACACTCCGCAAATTCACCCCTGGCACCAGATAAGTGGTATTTTGCTGCTCTATCAGATAAGAAAAAGGCAGATTAGAAGTATCGGCATGATTCACATGACGCCCCATAACCAAAGAAAATGCACCTACACGTGCGGGCCATAAAATATAAGAATCGGAAGTAGTCTTCGCCCCACGCTCCATAGCTCCCTGATGAATCGGACCTAACTTATACATATGGTTGCTTTGATTAGAGCCGGAACCCGCATTCATAAAAGAGAACATTCCGGCAATCAGCAAAGTAGACTTATGATGAGTCACCGTAAAGGGTCCGGCAAAAATGGCACATGCCTCACCGTTCTCTTCTTGACAATTACTGAAAAACAAAGAATCAGATGCAGAATAGTTATGTCCCAAATGACATGCCTGGCTGATAAAGCAACGGGTCAACATAGTTCCATCTTCCACATTGGAGCCGCTTGATATAATAAAATCATCGCATACCACTCCATAGCCGATATGAATAGGCGCTTGCTCATTACTGTTCAAGCTACCGTTTTTCAATCGTCCCGCCCCTTCTATCTTACAATAATCACCTATTCGTACATTCTTTATATATCCCGCATCAACAATGGTAACATGGTGGCCAATAGTACCTGTATCCGAAGCATTCTCTTCAGCATACCGGTCAATAATGGCTTTCATCCGGCAAATCAATTCAGGACGATGACGGTACAATGCCAGAATATAGGCCTGATGCGCTGACAGACGATCATGAATAGGCACTTCACGTCCACCCGTTTCATTCAATACAGCTACTTCAACGCCATTCCCAAACTTGCTCCGGCCATCTACCAGAATGATATCTACATTCTCTATAAATGCATAATCCCCAATGATATAGTTGGCTATATAGTTCTTTATATTCTCAATACAACAATTATCGCCCACCGTTACATTATGCAAGGTCGCATGATACAATCCGGAATGTTTACGCATGCCACCTGCCAACGTAAACTCATCCTCAAAGACCCCCAATCTGACCTTTCCGGAAAAACGGGTATGATAAATATAGTCCGTCTTAAAGTTCTCTACTACTTCAATTTCATCCCAATCAACCGCAGTGCATGATCTCTCTTTTAATTGTTGTATTTCTTCTTGTGTAAGTGAACGATAAGTTTTCATCTTCTATATGTATTTATTCTTCATCATAGGTTTGATAAAGAAAATCGTTATAAGGATACTTCTGTACGTGTAGCTCGCGCACCTTATTATATATAATAGTCTTCAATTCATCCATATTTATTTTCTCTCTGGCAGAAATGAAGATACAATTATCATTCAATTTTGCCATCCATGTCTTCATCAGTTCTTCCAATGTAATATTCTCCCTGGTTTTAGGAGTCAAATCATCCTCTGCTTTCTCTATATAGGTATAAGCATCTATCTTGTTAAAAACAATCATGGTAGGCTTTCCACCTGCCCCCAAATCAGCAATCGTTTTATCAACCACAGAAATTTGTTCCTCAAAATCCGGATGAGAAATATCCACCACATGAATCAGTAGATCAGCTTCACGCACTTCGTCCAAGGTTGATTTAAAGGAATCAACCAAATCCGTTGGTAATTTACGGATAAATCCTACGGTATCTGTAAGCAGAAATGGCAGATTCTCAATAATCACTTTGCGTACTGTGGTGTCCAATGTTGCAAAAAGTTTATTTTCAGCAAAGACCTCGCTTTTTGAAAGCAAATTCATTAAAGTAGATTTTCCCACATTGGTATACCCTACCAAAGCTACACGTATCATACGCCCACGGTTTTTACGTTGAGTGGACTTCTGTTTATCAATTTCAGCCAACCGTTCTTTCAACAATGACATACGATTCAAAATGATACGACGGTCCATTTCCAACTGAGTTTCACCCGGCCCACGTAATCCCACAGAGCCTTTACCTCCACCGGCACCGGATCCACCTCCCTGACGCTCCAAGTGAGTCCACAAACGTTGCAGACGAGGCAGCATATACTTATATTGGGCCAGCTCCACTTGTGTTTTAGCATTTGCAGTTTGAGCCCGCATGGCAAAAATATCCAGAATCAGCGAAGTACGGTCCAAAATCTTCACTTTCAGTTCAGCTTCTATATTACGTATCTGCTTGGCAGAAAGTTCATCATCAAAAATCACCATTCCGACTTCACGCTCATTTTCCTCTTCCTGATGAATATATTCCTTGATTTCTTCCAGCTTTCCTTTACCGACATAAGTCACGGAATTGGCAGCAGGCAGTTTCTGAGTAAACCTTTTCACCACTGTTGCTCCGGCCGTTTCGGCCAAGAACTCCAACTCATCCAAATACTCCTTGGTCTTACGCTCATCTTGTGTCTGAGTAATCAAACCAACTAAGATGGCAGTTTCAACCTGTGCTTCAGAAATTACAAATTCTTTCATTTATCTATCAATCTAAATAAGTTCGCGACAAATATAACAAAAAAAGAGGATGAACGTTGAACGTCATCCTCTTTTTTATTACAGTTATTCCCTATAGTTGTGGTTGTGGAGCAGCCGGATTGTTATCAGTGTCACTGATTCCGGAATTGGTTTCCATTTCACATTGCGGAATCCGATAGATCAGGATCTGCGCTTCTGCTGCTGAATTATATTGTACAGACGGGTCATAATTCGTATTCTTACGAACCACCGGCTTTTTCAAGCGTAGGATATCGAACAGTGAGAAACCTTCTCCCCAAAGTTCCATACGACGCTGCAACCAAACCTCATCCTGAAAATCCTGTGCCGAATTAGCTTTACTTGTAAAGGAAGGATCCCGATATGTCCGTACAAAATTTTCCAATGTACTCTTTCCGCCACTCAGATTACCACCCATGGCTTCTGCCTCAGCCTTTATCAGATACATTTCTTCAACACGCATCAAAGGCCAGTCTGACGCATTGGTTGTGTTACCAAATATACTTTGATAAGCTCCGAACTTTGTATTTACATACGGAGTCAAACCAAAATATTCAACGATGGAAGTACCCTCAATCTGCTCATTATCAATCAATGAAGATTTATTATCCGGAGACAAGAACCATTGTTTACGGATATCTGTTTCGGGTATTAAATCATATAATGCAGAATTCACCTTTCTATATCCATCAGGCACTCCTGAAGTATAACCGTTCCCGGTAAAAGAGCACAAGTGCGAAGGCCAGTTGATAATACCTGTCTGGACAACATCATTATCAGGCGTAATCATCACTCCCCATAACCATGAACTTGCCGATGCTGAATTAAAGGTAGGAGTAGATACCTGGGCTAAAGTCTGAGGTGTACCGCCAGCAATGGCACGTTCTGCATCTTTAGCTGCATCCGCCCATTTTTGCATTAACAGATTAGCACGAGCACGCAATCCGTAAACTACTGCCTCATCAATCTGATCTTTGTTTGAGCCATTATCATACCCGGTCAATAAATCAGCAGCCGTATTCAGGTCACTCATAATCTGGTCATACACCTGCTGTACAGTTGCACGCGGATTATTCTGCATATCTTCATCAGTCATTGTTTCTGTAACAATAGGTACTGCCAGGCTATTTTCATGACCTGCATAAGTAAACTGATAAATTTGAACCAAGTTCAGATAGTCATAAGCACGAGCAGCTAAAGCTTGGCCACGATAAACCTTCAAAGAAGAATCTTCCGTATCTGCCGCTATCAATTTCAATACATTGTTTGCAGCTTTCAAGTGATTATAGAACGTTTTCCAAATCAATTCATCGCTTGAACTATCGTATACTCTGTCACTATAATTCTGAGATGTATTAAACCAGTTATATCCATTAACCAATGCAACCAAATCCTGCCCTCCTGATTCCAATATCATAGATACCGCAGGAATACCATAGTCATTATGATAAGTAGTGGCATCATCTGAAATCGTACCAAAAGTATTTAATTTGGCTGCCATAGCGTTCACTTCAGCAGTTATCAAATTAGGTCTGCCATTGATTATATCTTCTTTCTGTTCTTCAGATATGTAATCTCCTTCAGGAAATTTATCCAAATCGCAAGATGCCATTAATAAAGCGACACTTGCAAATGCTATATATTTATTTGACAATTTCATATTCTTAAAAATGGGTTGCTAAATTAGAAATTTAAAGATATACCTCCGGAAATTGTGCGGATAGGTGAATATACATTGTCAGCAGCCACATAACCTTGACGTGGGTCCAACCCTTTGCGAGCTGTCAGCAAAGCCACATTATCTGCAACAAAGAATACACGGACACCGTCAATCTGCATTTTACGTGTCAGACTCTTCGGCAAAGTATAACCCAATGTAATATTCTGCAAGCTTAAATAATCCGAACTAGTCAAGAAACGATCTGTTAATCTGTTCGTATATTGGTCATTAATATTCATACGAGGAACATCCGTATTTTTATTTTCAGGAGTCCATGCTTTTAACATATCTTTATGCAAAGCACTACCCGTGGCTGCCACATCCATTAATCCTTGATAAGTATAGTCCAGAATACGTCCACCAAGCTGATATGCAAACGAAACAGAGAGATCAAAGCCATAGGCTGTGACACTTGTTCCAAAACCACCATAAACTTTAGGTAAAATGTCACCTGATGCGAATCTGTTTTCAGAAGCGACAGAATAAGATTTCGTAACTGTATTACCATTCTCATCCGGAGTCACCAGCGCCCACAGACTCTCTCCTGTTTCAGAATCCACACCTACATATTTAGGTAAATAAAGCTGGTACATAGACTCATCTTCACGATAAATCCGGGCACCGTCAATCAATTGTCCATTCAGTTCTGGAGATAATTCCAAGACTTTATTCTTAAAATGTGTAAGATTAAAGTTTACATTCCAGGAAAAATTCTTGTTTTCAATTATATTGGAATACAAGTCCAATTCAACCCCACGGTTTACCATTGACCCCACATTCTCAGGAAAACGGGAATAACCCATTGAAGCTGCTACCGGTTTGAAATAAAGCATATCGGTTGTTTTACGTGAGAAGTACTCAACAGAACCACCTAACTTACCACCCCAAAAAGCGAAATCAAATCCAGTATTAAAGCTGTGTGAAGTTTCCCAAGTAATTTCCTTATTACCTTTATAATATAGAGAAGTTGAAAAATCGCCATTACTGTTTGCCAATGTATACTGGTCTTGATACGGATAGTAGTTACGGTACAAACCACCTTGGAACATCAAGTTATCATTACCTTGCAAACCATAGCTGATTTTAAATTTCAACATATCAATCCAAGACTGGTTTTCCAAGAATTTCTCTTTGCTTAATAACCATCCAGCTCCTACAGACCAGAAGTTACCCCAACGATTATCCGGGTGAAAACAAGAAGAAGCATCACGACGGAAAGAAGCTGAAACAAAATACCGTCCATCATAGTCATATTGTGCACGGAACAGCCATCCTTCTGTTGCATAATTACGAGAATATGAATTATTGCTCTGGTTCATAATACCATTGCCTAATTCAGGAACATTCGGATCATACAATTTCTCACGTTGTCCGTACAAATATTGATATTTATAGTCATAACTTTCATGTCCGGCCAAAATATCCACATTATGAACATCATTAAATGTTTTGTTGTATGTCAACAAATACTGCTGATTTACACTAAATGTACGCTCACTAGATACGCCGATCAAACCTCCGACTCCGCTAGTTTCAGAATACTGTCCGTAGAAGGGGTTAACCATCTCTGTAGCACGCACATTATTTACATCAACACCTATATTCACTTTTGCCTTGATTCCATTCCAAATATCAATATCAGCAGACCATTTTCCACTAACCACATCACCCGAATATTTCATTTTATCCAGCATATAACTTGCCAACGGATTTGCATTAGGAATCGTATTACGGCTACCATTTGAATCTTGTCCTGGCTTTCCATAATCATAACGAAGGAAACCTCGATTATCTACCATAATATTGCCCTGTGCATCACGAACATACATAGGATAAATGGCTCCCATAATATTTGATGCATAAAAGATGTTTGCATTTGATGTACCACCCTCAGTATCCTGTTCACGGCTATCATAATGAGTAAATGATACATTTCCTTCCATCTTCAACCAAGGCTTCACTTGATAGTCAGCTTTCAAACGTGCAGAATAACGTTGGAAACCAGAGTTAGGAACAATTCCCTTATCATCCAAATAGCCGGCCGACATATAATAATTCATTTTTTCAGTCGCACCGCTGATACTTAAATTATACTCTTGACGCAGGTTATTTTCAAAAATTTCATCCGACCAATTATCCGGAGTATAATAATATGTACCATCAGAATAACCTAATGTCGCATTAGGATTCAATTTGCCATCCATACCGATCAGTTGCTGTCCTTGAGGAATGGAATACACCTGATATCCCAAATATGTAGAAGAAAGCATCGCTTGATTAGCGTACGCATTAGCTTTAGCCAAATCTCCGGCTGCCGCATATCCTTTCAAATCGGCATTATAAATAGAAGAATAGTTTAATTCATAGAATGTAGCCGGATCCGTAATTGTTTCATAATTAGGTACTCCACGTTTATTTACACCCCATTTAGCGTCAAAAGTGACACGGGCTTCCCCACTCTTACCACGCTTGGTAGTAATCAAGATTACACCATTGGCACCACGTGCACCATACAGAGCGTTAGAAGCAGCATCTTTCAACACTGTCATTGATTCTATATCAGAAGTACTGATAGCAGAAATTTCACCATCATACGGAACTCCATCTACCACATACAAAGGCTTGTTACTAGCCGATATAGATCCAATACCACGAATACGCACTTCAGCATCTTTGCCCGGCTGACCATTATTACTCGTAGTTTGTACTCCGGCTACTTGACCCGCCAAAGCATTTGTCACATTTGAAGTTTGTCTCGTCGCTATTTTTTCATTTTTTATAGTAGCAGCCGAACCTGTAAATGCAGATTTTTTCGCTGTACCATAAGCCACCACCATTACCTCTTCAAGCTGTTCTGTATCAGACTTTAATACAATATTCAAGTTTGCTTTAACTGGCACTTCTTGTGTAGCCATTCCGATAAAGGAAACTACCAAAGTCTTTGCGGAACTAAAATATACAAAAAAACATCTAGTAATCAAATATTTAGCATTCTGCTCTCTTGTAGATATACAATATTACATCTATTATAACAAACTATAAATCAACTATATATTATAACATAAAAAAATAATTTGATTTTATGTCTACTTTTATTCTACCTTAAACATAAAAAAGATGCCTAGTAATCTAAGCATCTTTTTTATTATAGACCTATTATTAGCTATTCGTTTTTATCAGTAATCTCACTATTGGCATTTAACTCCTTATCGGGGATTTGATAAATGAATAATTTACTACCTGCAGGGACTTCCTTTGGAGCAATCGCACTATGATTAATTGCATGTGTTCTATCCAAACTTTCATTACGACGTTTCATGTCAAATAAACGACGACCTTCACCCCACATTTCAATACGCTTTTGAAGTTCAATTTCTTGTAAAAGTGCATCACTTGTTGCGGATGTTTCATATTTTGGATTACGAGTTTTCATAATCGTAGTCAGCATTGTTTTGGCTTCATTTTCTTTCCCTGCCCTATATAATGCTTCTGCAGCTACAAAATACATTTCACCAGTACGCAAATAAATATAGTCAGAGCAAAAAGTATCACCTGTAGGAGTAAAACCAGGCGCGGTAGAACCTATATCAATAAATTTGCGCTGCACATATTGTCTTACTTTATAATGAGTATTTGTTTCTCCCAAATCAACTCCAAACCATTTTTTACGAATGTCATCATCTGAAATTTTTTCATACAAATCACTGGAAATCATTTTGTAATTTCCTAAATTACCACCGTATCCCGGGCCGTAAGGATCAACTTGACTCATGAATGAAGCGTAGAATGTATTTGTTTCACCATTAATATCAGCCCCCCATAACACTTCGCTCAAAGAAAGGTCATTAAAGCCGGAAAGTAATTCTTTTTCACTCATCAGTGAGCCACCTTCAATAGCCAATTTTGCGTATTTAGCAACTTCATTCCATTGATCGGGATAATCATTAACAAATGAAAGAATGTTTGCATAAATAGCAGCTGCTGCATATTCATTTAATTCATCTTTCTTGGCTATTCCTTTTCCTTTCAAATAATTATATCCTTTATCTATATCACTTAATATCTGTTCATAGACCTCACTTACAGGAACACGATTCAATTTGGTTTCAGATTCAGTATAAATAGGAATACCTAATTTATCTTTATTCCATTCATAAGGTTGCTGGTACATGTTTATTAACCAAAAATAGCAGTAAGCACGTATGGTATAACTTTGTCCCAACATCTTCTCAACACTCTCATCACCGCTATCTGCCTGTTCTTTCAGACCGCTGATTACTTCATTTGCACCACTGATTACAGCATATAATTCTTGCCAATAAGTGGTCGTACGACGATAACTTGAAGCACGGTTGTCAAGCAGATAATCATATACGAAGAAGTGTGAGGTCATATATGCCATATCATCTCCCATCAAGTCTGTAGCCAATTCAAATGCCTTTAATCCGAAATCATCATGACTTTGCTGTGCTTCCGGAGAAAACATATTTTTGTAATATCCTGTAATATATGCTTGAATAGCTGTAGGATCTTTATCAAGCAAATCTTTAATTTGGTCTTCTGATGCATTTTCTGAAGGTTCCTTGTCCAAAAAGTCATCGCTACAAGATCCCATCATAAACGCTGCAGCCAATATTGCTAAATATTTTGTATATTTCATAATTCTATTCTTTTAAAAGTTCAAATTAATGCCGAATGATAAAGTACGAATCGCAGAATAATTAGCAGCCGAATATCCATAAGCATATTGGCGTGGGTCCATACCTTTACGTTTAGAGAATAAAGCTACATTATCGGCAGATACGTAAATACGTGCACTGCTTGCTGATATTGCTTTCATCCATTCTTTCGGAAAAGTATATCCTAATGAAATGTTACGGATGTTAAAGAATGATGCATTTATCAAGAAACGTGAAGATTGGCTATTACTATTTTGTGCACCATCCATTATAGGCACATTTGTATTTTTATTTTCCGGAGTCCAAGCATTCAAGATATCCTTGTGCCAGTTACTGCCAATATTGCTTCCCGCATGCATGAAAGAAGAATACATGCTGTCATATATCTTTCCACCAATTTGAAAGTTTGTAGCTATAGAAAGATCGATTCCTTTGTATGCAAAATCAGTTGAAAAACCTCCTTGGAAATCGGGCAAAGTAGAACCTAATTCATATTTGCTTGCCTGAGTATAGTCTTCGGTTACGGTCCTTCCAGTCACTTTGCCATTAGCATCTTTCTCATCCATATACCATTGTGCTGCTCCTGTTTCTGGATTAACACCTGCGTATTCATAGGTATAAAGATCATAAATAGACCCTCCTTCCATTAAGCGGAACAAAGAAGCAGTACCATGAATAATTCCATTCTCTCTTTTGTCTTCTGGAAGATTCAAAATCTTGTTGCTATAATGTGTACCGTTAAAAGATAAATTCCATATAAAATCTTTTGTTTGAATTGGGGTGGCAGAAATAGTAAATTCAATCCCCTTATTCTGCATATCCAACAGGTTCATTGGAACGTAAGAAATTCCAGAAGAAATAGGATAAGGCATATTGTACAACATATCCGAAGTCTTCTTCAAGAAATATTCAGTTTCTAGTTTCAAACGGTTATTAAGAAAAGCAGCTTCCAAACCGATATTTAAATTTTTGCTTTTTTCCCAAGTCAAATCTTTATTTCCACGATAAGTTTCGACTACAGAGAAATCTCCGTTATTATTGGTTACAGAATATTGCTTCAGATATGGTTGATAGACTACATAACCATTTATATCAAGAATTCCATCATTACCTTGTGTTCCATAACTTGCTTTTAGTTTAAGATTAGACAACCATTCCACATCTTTCAAAAACTCTTCCTGTGTTAATCTCCAAGAACCTCCGACAGACCAAAAAGTACCACGGCGGTGATCAGGATGGAATTTGGAAGATTCATCTGAACGAATACTTGCAGATAGATAATATTTGTTATCAAAATCATAGTTTACACGACCAAAGAAACTTTCCATACTATGTTCTTGTGTATATGAATTCATATCACTCATAGTTATGGCATTGTTGAACTCAGGATTTCCAATAGTATAAAAATTGTATTTATGAGCATACTGATATTTCAGTGTATATGAATAAGATTCGTGACCAGCCATTATGTCAATATTATGATGACCAAATGCTTTACTATAGGTTAAAAGTTGATTTGCTGTAAACGATTCAATACGTTGATTATATTTATAAGTACGACCATTCACATTAGCAGCATCCCCATATAACTGATTCATGTGATCTGTACGGATTTGATTCATTAAATCATAACCAATGTTAGCAGTCGCTTTTAAACCATCAATAATATTAATGTTAATAGTACCACGGCCATTAAAATTGTCATTCAAAGTCTGATGCACATCCAACCCAGAATTAGCTGCAACATTTTGATTACTGAAACCGCCCATACGTGTACTGTATGTACCATCACCAAAATCATAAACAGTGTTGCCTTCTTCGTCATATATGCGATTTCCGTTTTCGTCATACGCATATACAGGATAAATAGGAGCGATTTGCTGAGTGAACATAAAAGCATTAGAGTAATTAGACAAACTAGCATTTTGTGACTGGCCTGCATTTTTTTCCGCTCTTGCGTAAGCCAAATTACCATTGATATCAATAAACTTATTTACAGTATGATTAATATTGGCACGTGCTGAAATACGTTCAAAGTCAGTATGTCTTAAGATTCCTTCATCTTTCAAATATCCCAATGATAAAAAATGAGTTGTCTTAGCGTTACCACCTTGCAGACTCAAATTATATTCCTGACGCATACCATTATGTAATGCGGCATCAGCCCAATCGTCATTATGGCGTAGAGCCGCAGAACTAACTACGCCATCTGCTGAAACCATGGCATTATTAGCTACACCGATGAATGGATTGTATCCAATGCTACCTATTAATTCTTCGGAAGCTTCTGCACCTGTAGATTGATTTTTTAAAGTATTCCAGGCTGTTAGTACGTATTCTCTTTGATCTTTCATGATATCATATTCTGGAACACCACGAGTATTTACTCCCCAGCGTGCATCAAGAGTAACTTTGGATTTATCTACCATACCTTTTTTAGTAGTAATCATCACAACACCATTTGCTGCACGTGAGCCATAAAGGGCTGCAGATGCAGCATCTTTTAATATAGACATACTTTCAATATCGGCAGGATTTAATGCATTAACCGACTCTTCGTCATAAGGCATACCATCAACTACGTATAAAGGAGCCGATGATGCGCTAAAAGAGCCAATACCACGGATTCTTATTTTAGCATTTTCTCCAGGCTGCCCACTGGTATTGATTACTTGTACACCTGCTGCTGCACCTTCCAAGGCTTTAGATACTGAAGAAACCTGCATTTTTGCTATTTTTTCTCCACTAACAGCAGTCGCTGATCCTGTAAAAGATGACTTTTTCGCAGTACCATAAGCTACAACCACTACATCGTCAAGCATCTCTGTATCAGATTTTAAAATGATGCTAACATTCTGTTTGATAGAAACCTCTTGACTAG
>ERZ780198.2807-NODE-2807-length-12732-cov-2.938156_pt1 | contig 12732 bp, 10 predicted proteins | sample MGYA00510979_ERZ780198 | MGnify/ENA primary metagenome ERZ780198 (study PRJEB29588, sample SAMEA2158039) | human gut metagenome | biome: human gut; feature: human-associated habitat; material: faeces | place: Denmark | collected 2008/2010 ...
GTATATAAAACGATAATCGTCTTATCGTTATTTACGCTCGTTGCGATCGTGTCGTTTATTCTGCTCGATAACTCAGGCGCGTTGGAACTTTTAACCGACGTCGAGTCGCTTCGTTTGTTTATTGCGGGGTTTGGAATGTGGGGATACGCGGCGTTGTTCGTCGTAACCGTATTCGAAGTCGTTGTTCTTCCGATTCCTGCCGCCGTTACGATTTTGATCGGAACGGTTCTGTACGGGCCGATAGCGTCGTTTTTCGTCAGCAGTCTCGGAATGATTGCCGGGTCGTTGATTTGCTATTATATCGGAAAGAGTTTCGGATACGAAATCGTTTCCTGGATAGCAGGCAAAGACAATGCCGATAGGTATATCGGGATTATAGGGGAAAGGGGTAAAACGCCGTTTTTTGCAATGATGCTGTTGCCTCTTTTTCCCGACGATCTGCTTTGCATGCTCGCCGGCGTTACCAGAATGTCACAATCTTTCTTCGCGTTTACGATCGCTTTAACAAGACCCGTATCCGTGGCGTTTTACAGTTTTTTCGGTTCAGGTGAAATAATTCCGTTTTCGGGGTGGGGAATTCCCGTATGGATAGGAGTTTTTGCAGCGGTCGGATCTCTTTTGTATTTCGTTAATTTTTACGTTAAACGCAGACTCGTTTCTCGCGATAGCGGCAGAGACGGTAAGAAAAGCCGATTAGATAGCAAAAACGGCTGACTCGGAGTCAACCGTTTATATTATGCTCGTCGTTTATTTAACGGCGAATTTTTTTGATTTATAAAGCCCGTTGAAGATTATCGCGGCAACCGGAACGTTTGTGGACATGACGACGGGAAGAGCGATTGACAACGCGTGATCCGAACTTCCGCCGATCGGCATGCCGGAATACACGTTGAGCGCGTATACGATAAGTATAATCTGCAACATTATGATTATGCGGAAAATCAAAGCGGTTTTAAGATTAAACTCAAGTCGTTTACGCTTGTTCGGTTCGTGCAGATACATCGCGGAAGCGACGACCGGGAAGGACAGTGCGACGAGTATGCATGTTACGTAAAGCGCAACGTCGCTATCCGTTTTTATTTTCAGAAATCCTCTTATTATGACGTACGTGAGTAAAATTTCTACCATCATCAGAAGGAACAGCGCTCCGTATTTGTAAAGCATGAGTTTGTTGCGATAGTAGTAGAATTGCTCGTTATATTCTTTGGCGGATTTTGCGTCGGGGGTACGAATCTTTACCGTTTCGCCGAGTTGCTTTACGTTTTCGGTTATCTTACCGAACGAGCGTACCATTATTTTTTCTTTGATGGAAATTGCATTTTCATCCGTTTTGTCGGCGGTTGAGGCTATTTCTTCTCCGCCAGTAGCGTTTTGTTCCGTTTTAACAGGGTCGAAAATTGAGGAAAGTTTTGATTTATAATCGTCAAACCCGGCGTCGTTACCGTCTAAAAGTTCAGGGGCGGGTGCGTTGTAACTGTAAAAGGAATCGGTCGGATATTGCGGGGCGGCTTCGCTTTCGGTTTGCGGTTGTGCGTCGTTTGCAACGTAAGAGGCGAAAGCCGCGTTTGCGTCGTACGCGCTGTAATCGGTAGAGTCGAGTGCATAGTTTGCGTTTTCGTTCGGAATTATGGGTTTGAAATACTCGGTTGCCGACGTGTTCGGTGTTTCCCGCATTTCCCGTTTTTCGCTCGGGACTTCTTCGGCGGCCTTTTGAGCGTAACCGTTCTTTTGTATTTCGGCAAACATCTCGCGGAACTTTTCGGTGTTAGACACGTCGTCCGCTTTTATGTCGCTGTGGTAGGTTTCGGACGGTTTATCGGTGTCTGCCGGGAGTTCCCGTTTTTCTTCGGTCGGCTCTGAATGCGGCGTTTCTTCGGCTTTTACTTCTTCCGCGTTTTCGACGACGGGGGAGGCGATCGCTACGTCAACGTCGGGGACGGCGTCCACGGCGGGTGCGGTCTCGGATCTTACATCGCTTTCGGATCCGGCGGTTTCGTCGGACTGTTTTTCCGCCGTTTCGGTTCCGGACGTTTTTTCACCGTTTTCCGTGATGAGTTTATCGATCATTTCGCGGGAGAAACGGTACTCGTTCTGATTTTTTTCAAACACGCTTCTGCCGAGGTCGGTAAGGGTATAGTACTTGCGCCGTCCGCCATGCGTTTCTTCACCCCAGTAGAACGATACGAAGCCCATGTTTTCGAGTCTGCGAAGCGAACTGTAAAGCGTGGGTTGCTTCAATATGTATTTACCGTTGGTTTGCTCTTCGACGTATTTAATTATTTCGTAACCGTAACGGTCGCTTTCGAAAAGAGAGCGAAGAACTATTGTGTTTACGCTTCCTCTTATAAGATCGCTGTTGATTTTTTCGGACATTTCATAATACCGCCTGTATAAGGTACTTATATTCTACTAAAACGGAGAACATTTGTCAAACGAATACTATTTCACACATAGTATTTTTTAAATTTTTTAATTGCGGCGGTGCAAAAGATTGCCAATTATGTCGAATAGTGTTAAAATATATACAGAAGACTCGTTTTGAGGTGGGCGTTTTTGAAATACGAAATCGAGTACAAAAAACGAAGAACTCTTTCCGTCAGAATTTCCGACGGAAAAGTTTTTGTAAGCGCGCCTCGCGGAATGAGTCGGGATTCGATAGAAACCTTTTTGAATAAAAAGTCGAAATGGATAGAAAAAAACGTAGAAAAACAAAAAGCCTCGCTGTCGAGATGCGAAGCGTTAAGCGATAACGAAGCGTTGCTTTTCGGCGAAATAATATCTTTACCTCCGGAATATATCGGTAAAAGGCTTGCATTCTATCGTTCTGTGTCCGGTTGTCTTACCGAACGAACCGAATACGTAGCGAAACGGTGCGGATTTACGTATTCGGGTCTGAGATTTTCACGCGCGCAGACAAGATGGGGATCGTGCAACGGAAAAAACGGTATTACACTTAATCTTGCGTTGCTGACATTGCCGAAGCGGTTGTCCGATTATGTTATTGTCCACGAACTGTGTCATACCGAACATCACGACCATTCGCCCGCGTTCTGGAAGCGCGTAGAGAGTATTATTCCCGAGTGCAGAGCGATGAGAAAGGAATTAAAAAACTACGCGTACACGCTCGGTTTTTTCAAATGAAACGGTTAAAAACGACAATCTGCATAGTACTATGCATTATATCTTCCGCTTTGTTCGGTTGTTCGGAAAACGGCGTACCCGTTATGGATGATTATCGGAATTTTCTCGAAAACTACAAGAAATACGATAATGACGATATAACGGACGATTCGCGCGTCGACGATGTCGGTAAAGACGAGCCCGGCGGTAACGAAAGTTTTGTTTTCGACGTAAACGGCTTCGTCCCGGTTGTCGAACAAAAATATGACAATATAGAATTATTTGCCGGTGGAACGGCGGTTGCCGTACGTAACGATCGTACGTATATCGTAAAGAACGGCGTTGAAAATCCGGCAGATTTCATTGCGGACGAAAACTTCGGTGAAACAGTATCGTTTTCGGGCGATTACATAATAGTTGAAAAAGCGGGCAAAATGCACCTTGTCGATTTTACCGGCGCGCCGATTACCGAATTTTACGACGATATCGAAGCAGTCGGAAATACGGCTTTTTTAAGGAACGGAAGTACGTTTGATATACTGCTAAAAGGCAACATCGTAAAACGCGGCGTTACGGGAAATTACGTTCTGACAAGCGAAAATTTTTGTAAAAAAACCGACGTCTCAAACACGGTTTACGGCGTTCCGGATCTTGAGCCGATTTATTACGAAGAATTCAAAGTTATCGACGAGCCGCATAACGGGATCGCTCCGATTAAGTCCGACGATAAAATCGGTTATGCGGATATCGCCGCCGACAAGATCTTAATCAAACCGCGTTACATGTACGCCTCGCAGTTTTCCGACGGGTACGCGACCGTTCGACCGGACTCATATACCGATTATCCGAAAATAATAGATACGGAAGGCGAGGTTAAATTCGATTTCGGATCGGACGCGGAGTTCACAGAAAAATATTCAGCCCGCAACGTAAACGTATATCCGTGCTACGACGGATATGCAATTTTTTCGGTTGTGTGTAATTCCGTCATCGATTACGGATACGTTGATTTGAGACTCGAAACGCCGAAAATAAATTACATTCCGGGTATACCGTATGAAAATCGCGCATTCGGAAGGTATGTCGTTTTAACCGACTATCGGAAACCGTTTGATCTTTCCGTCGGTTGCAGTCTTGAAAAATTCAAGGCAGATTCGATTATTCCTACGCCCGACGGTTTTATTATTAAAAGAAACGATGAGTATTCATTCTGCGATTCGTTTCTCAACGAACTCGCTTGCGGTCTTGGAGAAATTACATATTGCGACGGCGTTTATTCAATAAGAGACGACGACGTTTTTTATATTTGTACATATAACGACAAAAATCTACATTAAACGCCAGCGATTTATGTTTATATTTTAAATTGTATGCGGTGTGTCGTTGCTTTTTTACGGAAAATATGTTATACTTTTCCCGTAATAAATACGCGGAGAAATGTAATGAATACAACTGTATCAATCGAGGGAAAACGCTATTCGATCGATTACGACGATGCGTGCGTAGACAGCCTGCTTGACAGGCTCGGCATGGCTGAAGGATATTGTAAGACTTACGTAAAAAAATGCGTGCTGTATTTTTCTACGGGAACGAGAAGGCTAAGGTCTGTTTACGACGTGATCGCGAGCGAATACGACAGAGGGGTGAGTACGATCGTAACACATATCAGAGCCGGACTCGAACGCGCAAGTAACGACGGCAGGCTCGAACGCGTAAACGATCTGTTTCTGGGTGCGGTTTACGATTATTCTTACGGTATGACGAACAAAGAATTTATTGCGGTAGTTTCGTCCTATCTGAAAATGAGCGGGAAGATCGGGGTTCGTCTTGCCGACGGAGGTTGTCGTGGATAACGATGACACGCAGAGGACGATATATTCGTTATTGTTGACGTTGGGGTTTCAGCCGACGGTTGACGGGTTCCGCTACATAGAAGAATCGATCGTGTTGTTCAGAAGTTGCCATTTGTCAATGCGGAAATTGTGCGCGACTTTAGGCGAGATGCACGGAAAGACTATAAAAGCCGTTTCCCGCGATTTGAGCACTGCGATAAAGAAGGCGCATGCGCGCGGTTGGCTTACGCGGTTGAACGAATTGATCGGGTTTGAGTTTATTCTCCCGGATGAGCCTGTGCGAATAAAGGGATTTATTGCAGTTCTGTCGGATTTTATATCGAATAAAGACTTTATGTCGCGCGTGCTTATCGAGCGCCTGACCGACATAAAATCGCGAGAGGCTTACGATATAGCGGATTAAACCGCGGATTCATAAGATAAAGTATGCGGAAAGTTTAATCTTCGCGAAGTTTTACCGTGTTTGCGGCTTTACGTCGTATTTCGTCGCTGATTGCCGCGTAGTGTTTTTTCGTGGTATTTATGTCTTTATGTCCGAGAACGTCCGCAACCACGTAAATGTCCTGCGTTTCGCGGTAAAGAGTAGTGCCAAACGTGCTGCGAAGTTTGTGCGGTGTGATATGTTTTAACGGGGAAACGATCGACGTGTATTTTTCGACGAGCAGTTGGACCGAGCGTACGGTTATGCGTTTGCCTTGAAGCGATAAAAACAACGCGTTCTCGTCCGAAATTTTCTTTGAAAAGTCGGTTCCGAGTTTTTTTTGATCGTCGATCCAGCCGAGATATGAGGTAATCGCCGCGGCAACCTCGTTCGAAAAATACAAAATCGCTTTCGCTCCGCCTTTACGAACAACCGAAAGCGCGTTCGTCTCGAGGTCTACGTCGTCTTTATCGAGTCCGACAAGTTCGCTGATACGGATTCCGGTGCCTAAAAAAACGGACAAGATAGCAACGTCGCGTGTTTTCGTAATATTCTGAAACGCCTTTTGGCGCGGCGTGAGCGCACGTCCGGACTCGGCAACGTCGAGAAGTTCGACAATTTCGTTCACTTCGAGAAATCGTATCGGTTTTTCGTGTATTTTGGGCGTTTCGACCTTTTCGGTTATGTTTTCGCTCAATTTTTCGTGTCGATACAGGAATTTGAAAAAGGTGCGAAGAGAGGATAGTTTGCGTTCTTTCGCTTCTACGCCACATTTACAATGCTTACCGTCGATATAGTACGAGCCGAGATAATCCAAAAAAAGTTCGATGTCGTACGCCTTAAGTGCGGCAAGATCGTTTATAGTAACGTCTTTTTCTGTTTTTAAATCGCGAAAATTCTGTTTGATAAGATAATTAAAAAATATCCGGATATCGCTCACATATCCCAGTCGCGTAAGAGGCGTCGTGCGCAACTGAATCGAAACGGCAAATTCAGTCACGAAATCCGGTAGGCGAGAGCATATCTCCCTGATTTTTTCTATATTTTTTGTGTCACGTTCGTTGTAAAAAACATCACTCATACTTAGATTATACCACGCAAAGCGACAAAAAGCAACCGAATAATACGACTTTTGCGAATAGTTTTAACGCGTCTTATCGTGATTAACACCGTTATTCCCGAGTGCAAAGTAGAAAAATCGCGCCGAAAAGCATAAAAAATGAATTTTTGCGCCATTCGTCGTTGTCGGACGCATTCAAAGGATTACGGTAATGACGGACGAAGAACTCGAAAAGTACAACGTAATAATAGCACAACTTCGTCTGGTCGAAGATCCGGTCGAACAGTACGAACCGATTAACGAAGTTATGACGCGCATAGCCGCAGGAAATCAACGTTACATAACGCGCCGCACGGTTGACGCGTTTATACGGAATAATCCGGACTTTATGGCGAGTGTCGGCGGCGAAAAAACTACGCCGGATCCGGACAACGAAACGAAATAAATCGTGACAGAATAATTGTTCTGTTGTGCGTTTAACACTTCGCAAAAGTAGAGTTTTGCGAAGTGTTAAACAGAGGTCCGTATCGATAAGAAACGTGGCGTTTTTAGCGTCCTTCTCCGCTCCGCCGGAATATTTAGAGACACATATTACATAACTCGACAACGTATTATGCGCTGATACGTACAATGATTTAAAAATATCTTAAACGGATTAAATGCGGCTACATCCGAGAGCCCGTGAAACCGCATAAAGAAATTTGCATCTATCCGGCATAAACGAATTCTTCACAGCTAACTCTGCTTTTACATGGTTATAAGGTGAACGCAAGCGGCTTTATTCACAAAATTAGATTATATACTTGTACTTGCGCCACAAAGTTGCGTTTTATAAGTGCTTTTTCGCACACACAAAACATTTTTGTTGATTCTGCCGCTAAAAATTGTGATTATTTATCGAAATTACATAATAAATCGAGTTTGCATAGTACTATGCAAACCATTAAAAACGGCGGTTTTACATCTTTTTTCGGCTGAAAAACTTAAATTCTTGTTAACACGTCCTCAAGCGCGATTTTTGCGTGTTCGTACGTAAGCGAACCCTGCATATAAGCGATATACGGCTCCCTTATGGGTGCGTCCGCGCTGAGTTCGATTGACGCACCTTGCACAAATGCACCGGCCGCCATTATAACTTTATCGGCGTAACCTGCCATTTCCCACGGTTCGGGTACTACTCCGCTGTCGATCGGAGAATTGTATTGAATCGCTTTGCAGAATTCTATCAATTTGTCGGGATCGCCGAATTTTACGGAAGTTACGATGTCGCTTTGTTTATCGTTGTAGCAAGGTGTAACCTCGTAGCCGAGTTCACCTAAAACGCAACTGAATAACGCCGACGATTTCAAGGCTTGCTCGACGGTGTGCGGCGCCATGAAAAACCCCTGATAAAAATACTGATATCCGAACGCATACGAGCCGTTTTCGAAACCGATTCCCGGCGCGGTCAGTCTGTTTGCAATTCGCTCAACGTATATTTCATCGCCGGCAATGTAACCGCCCGTGGGTGCAAGTCCTCCGCCGGGGTTTTTAATGAGCGATCCCACTATTATGTTTGCGCCCGCGTCGGTGGGCTCGATGACGTCGGTAAATTCGCCGTAGCAATTGTCGACGACGATCGGAGCGTTTGAAAATTTACGTAGAAATTTAATGATTTCGCCGATTTTCTCTACGGTCAGCGCTTTGCGCCAATTGTAACCGCGCGATCGCTGGATATACAAAACGGACGGGCTTACGGTTTGCAGGCGTTTTTCGATTTCGGCGTAATCAACGTCGTCACCGAGCATATCAACGCCTATGAAGTCAATACCGTATTCTTTAAGCGAACCGTTATCGCCGGATATCGTATCCATAAGCGTGTCGTACGGGTTTCCCGTAACCGAAAAAAGCAAGTCGCCGGTGCGCAACATTCCGAACAAAACCGCCGATATTGCGTGGGTTCCGCTTGTGATTAAGGGCGACACGATTGCGCTTTCGGTGTGGAAAGTATCGGCAAACACGCGGCTGAGCGTATTTTTTCCGATATCGTCGTGACCGTAACCGGTGGTCGGGGCGAAATGACGCAGTTCGACGCTGTTTTTGCGAAAGGCGTCAAGAACCTTTTTCTGGTTGAAAAGCGCAGCCTCCTCTATCTCTTTGAATCTGCCGGATAGTTTTTGTTCGGCGGCGGCAATAAGTTTACGTGCTTCGGTAGCGTTCATATCAGTTGTCCTTCTTGTTTAGAAATTCTTGTGTGAGGTTAAAAATCAAATCTTCCCGTTTTGCGTCTATATAACATTTACGCGGCGAGCGGATTCCGCGAAAAAACGTCATTTGTCGTTTTGCGTAGTTGCGCGAAAGTTTGCAAACTTCGTCGACGAGCGCGGCGAGCGATTGTTTTTCGTTGACGGCTTTTAAATAAGCGATCGTTTGTTTGTATCCGATAGCCTGCATGCTTTGACAATTTTCGTATTGAGTAAGTCGCTTGACCTCGTTGATGAGTCCGGACTCAAACATCTTGCAAACGCGGGCGTTTATGCGTCTGTAAAGCGTTTCGCGATCGGAGGTCAGGACTATTAAAATGTAGTCGTATTCGCAATCCGACGACGTTACCGCCGAACTTTTCGGTTTTCCTGTCGCTTCGTAAATTTCGAGTGCGCGGATAATACGTTTTTCGTCGTTTCTGTCGATTTTTTCGGCTGATTTCGGATCGATTCCGGCAAGCTGATTGTATACAAAGTCAAGTCCGTGATCTTTTACGGCTTCTTTCCATTTGTTGCGGATTTCGGCATCTGCGGCGGAGCCGGAAAGGTTCATTCCGTTAACGAGCGCGTTAACGTAAAGTCCGGTGCCGCCGACTACAATCGGAATTTTGTCGGTGGGAATATTGTCGATTTCGCGACTTGCGTCTGAAACGAATCTTCCGACCGAGTACGACTCGTCGGGTGTTACGACGTCGATCATTCTATGCTTTATACCTTCCGTTTCCGCCTCGGTGATTTTGCCGGTTCCGACGTCCATACCTTTATAAATCTGCATCGAATCCGCGCTTACAACCTCTCCGCTAAATCTCTTTGCGAGTTTTACTGCAAGATCCGACTTCCCGACGGCGGTCGGTCCGGTTAAAATTACGATTTTTCGTTTCATATCAGACGTTTAAACCATTTTTCTATATCGGTTCTGCAGATTCGCACCGAAATGGGTCTGCCGTGCGGACAGAATAGTTCGGAAACGTTTTCGGAAATCCCGGAAAGGAGCGTTTCGATTTCGCTATCGCTCAGATCGTCCTCGCCTTTTACCGCCGCTTTGCACGCGGACTGCATTATAGACGCAAACAAATCGTGCGACACGACTTTGTCTTTGAGGTCGGATAAGAAGTCCGAAACGAAAGATTGAACGTTTATAGAAGAACACGTTGTCGGAACTGCGGAAAGCGTAAATTTTTCACCGCCTTCATGCGATACCGAAAAACCCGCGTCGCGTAATTTCGGTAAGTTTTCGCAGAGAACGTCGACTTCCGTCGGAGAAACTTTAAACTCATACGGAACAAGCATTTTCTGAACTGCGATCGTGTCGTTTTCGTACTGTCTCATAAGTTTGTCGAAAAGGATTTTTTCGTGAGCAGCGTGTTGATCTATTAAGTAAACGTCGTTGCCGCGTTCGATAATTATATAGGTATTAAACAGTTTGCCTATAAGTTTCGATGAGACGGGAATCTGCAATCCGGACTGTGGCGGGCTGATTTTGTCTGCTAAAAGATCGCCGAATCCCGCTTTGTGACGGGAGTCCGTATCGAGTGAGTTTATTACGTTTGACAGCGTTTCGTCACGTTTGAAAATAGAAGCGTTTTCACCGAATCCGCTCGGTTTATCGTCTTTGGTTGCCGAGGTTTCGATCGGAGGCAAATCGAGAAAAGAACTGTCGATTTTCTTGCGCGGGGTCGGCTCTGCAATCTCGTCGGCAAGCGGTTTGTGCGTTATCGGAGAAAAAACGTCGTCAAAACCGTTTTGAACGGAGTCGTCTTTATTGTTTGCGGGATTGTCGCGAGGTAAAAAAACTTCGGAAAAATCGTCGGAGAAAATATCCGAATTGTCGCCATGTTTGTTTTCTTGCGACGTTGTTGTACCGTCTGCCGGTTGCTGTTTCGACGTGAAAAATTGAAATAGTTCTTCGTCACGCGGAGAGCCGCCGATTTCCTTCGGAATGGAAACTTCGCTTAAAACCTGCTCTTTTACGGTGTCCGCTATCAGCTTTTTAATAAGTCCGACCGTTGCAAACCTCACTTCCGTTTTACTTGGATGAACGTTTACGTCTACGAGGTCGCACGGTAAATTCAGATAAAGTACGTAAGTCGGATATTGCCGTTTCATAAGATATTTTTGATAACATCCGAATACGGTAAACGAAATTTCGTCGCTTTGGACGTATCTACCGTTTACTACGAGGGTTTGGTATAAGCGCGAATGTTTCGTATATGCCGGTTTATTTATATATCCGCACAGTACTATGTCTGATATATTACTTTGCACATAAGACGTATTGGCAAGATATTCTTTACCGTATATCGTAATTATCGCGCTTTCTACTCCGTTTCCGTCCGAAAAATATAAGGTTTTATCGTTTGCAACGTATTCAAACGACACGTTCGGGTTTGCGAGGATAAACTTGGCAACGCACGCGGTTATCGCGTTCTCTTCCGTGCTATCTTTCTGTAAAAACTTTCTTCGTGCCGGTATGCGCGCAAAAAGATCTTCTACCGTCACCGTAGTTCCGACGGGCGCGCCTATTTCGCCGAAATCCGTTTCGGTTCCGTTGTCAAGCACGTATCGCGTGCCGATATCGGAATCCGGTGTACGGGTTATCATAGTTACCGTGGCAACCGACGCTATACTCGGGAGAGCCTCTCCTCTGAATCCGAGCGTAGATATTGCGTCAAGGTCGTCCAATGTGCTGATTTTGCTTGTGGCGTGCGGTAAGAATGCGGTTTTTACGTTATCCGCCGGGATTCCTTTACCGTCGTCGGAAACGCGGATATATTTTATTCCGCCGCCGCGGATTTCGACGCGGATATGAGTCGCGCCCGCGTCGATAGAGTTTTCGACGAGTTCTTTTACGATAGAAGCGGGTTTTTCCACAACTTCCCCCGCGGCAATGCGGTTGAATACGCTCTTGTCGAGAATGTTAATTCTGGTCATTGTCGAGTTTCTCCCTGAGATCGTACAGTACGTCCAAAGCCTTTCTCGGCGTAAGATTTTCTACGTCGAGATCTCGGATTATGGATATGATTTCACGGTTAGAGTTGTCGCTGAAAATCGAAAGCTGGTAATTCGTTTGTTCTTTTTCTTTGCGTGCAACGTCCGATTTTTCGAGTTTTTTAAGCAATTCTTTCGCTTTTACGAGAATTTCGTCGGGAAGCCCGGCAAGTCCCGCAACTTCGATACCGAAACTGCGATTTGCGCTGCCGCGCATGAGTTTTCGTACGAAAATTATGTTCCCTTTGAATTCCCGCACGGTCATTTTGTAGTTTTTCAGACCGTCGTTCACTCCCTCGAGTTCTGTGAGTTCGTGATAATGCGTCGAGAATAACGTTTTCGCCTTAAGCGTACCCGTAAGGTAATCGATTATCGACCAGGCGATGCTGAGACCGTCGAATGTGGACGTTCCCCTGCCGATTTCGTCGAGAAGTATAAGGCTTTTGTCGGTTGCGCTGTCGAGTATTGACGAAACCTCGCTCATTTCCACCATAAACGTGCTTCGACCGGTCGAGAGGTCGTCGCTCGCGCCTACGCGCGTAAAGATTTTGTCTACCGGACAAATTTTCGCCGCTTTTGCCGGCACGTAACAGCCGATATGCGCCATAATGACGATAAGCGCGACTTGTCGCATGTAAACGCTCTTTCCCGCCATATTTGGTCCGGTGATCAGCATAATGCGGTCGGTTGCGTCGTTGAGATACGTATCGTTCGGAACAAAAGAATCGAATCCGATTAGATTTTCGACGACGGGATGTCTGCCTTCGGTTATTTTGAGTTCGGTTATGTCCGTTCCGATTTCCGGTCTTACGTAACCGCGCGAAGACGACGTAACCCAAAGCGACAACACGCAGTCGAGAGCCGCAACGTATTTTGCCGAAGCGAGTATATCGTCTACCCGCTCTTTGATTTTTGCAACGACGCCGTCGAAAAGCAGTTGCTCGCGCGTTTTCGCGTATTCTTCGGCGTTGAGAATTTTTGATTCGAGGTCTTTGAGTTCTTCGGTAACGTAGCGTTCGCCGTTTGCGACCGTCTGACGGCGTATAT
>ERZ780198.2809-NODE-2809-length-12723-cov-3.553994_pt1 | contig 12723 bp, 13 predicted proteins | sample MGYA00510979_ERZ780198 | MGnify/ENA primary metagenome ERZ780198 (study PRJEB29588, sample SAMEA2158039) | human gut metagenome | biome: human gut; feature: human-associated habitat; material: faeces | place: Denmark | collected 2008/2010 ...
CCACCTCCTCAGCTTGGAAGGCTGATATACTAGCCGATGTACGATGCCCGCATTTACGAACGATATTATAGCATGTTCCGGCGCAAATGTCCAGCCCAATTTTTGTGTGTTTCTTAAAGCACCGGAAAAGAATGCCGGAACGGCCTTGCTTTTCCATACGGCTCTGCTACAATAGAAAAGAATGGAGGGAGAGAGGATGGAGCCGGAAGCAGAGATCATTCGTGCGCAGCTGTTTGCCTTGCAGGATGAAGCATACCGCACCTTTCACAGTGCGTTGATGCCCACCGTGCCGCCGGAAACGGTGATCGGCGTGCGCGTTCCGGCTCTGCGCAGGCTGGCAAAACAGCTCGCGGGCACAGCGCAGGCAGAGGTGTTTTTACAGGCCCTGCCGCATGGATACTACGAAGAGAACAACCTCCACGCGTTCCTGATCGAGCTCATCCGGGACTACGACAGGGCGCTGGCTGAAACGGAAACGTTCCTGCCTTACATCAACAACTGGGCCACCTGCGACTGCTTCTGTCCCAAAGTGTTTGCAAAGCACAAGAAGGAGCTGCTGGTGCCCATTCGCCGCTGGCTGGATTCGGGTGAGACATACACCGTGCGCTATGGCATGGAGATGCTGATGCGCTATTATCTGGATGATGCATTCCGGCCGGAATATCTGGAATGGGTGGCCGATGTGCGCAGCACGGAATACTATATCAATATGATGCGGGCATGGTATTTTGCCACGGCACTGGCAAAGCAGCCGGATGCCGCGCTGCCGTGGCTCACAGAAAAGCGGCTGGATCTGTGGACCCACAACAAAGCCATCCAGAAAGCGGTGGAAAGCCGCCGCATTCCGCCCGGAATGAAGCAGCTGCTGCGCGGTCTGCGCAACCGTTCATAAAAGCTTCCGGATTTCCGCGCAGATTTCCTGTTTACTTTATTCAGGTTTTATTGTAAAATATACTTGAATAACAATGCCGGGCATAGACCCGACGGAATATAAACAGGTGGTGTTTGGATTATGGCATTGAAATATCAGCGTATCCTTCTGAAGATCAGCGGCGAAGCACTGGGCGGCGAAAAGGGCACCGGCTTTGATGAGCCGACCATGGACGCCATCTGCGGCGGCGTGAAAAAGGCGCACGATCTGGGCGTACAGATCGGCATCGTCGTGGGCGGCGGCAACTTCTGGCGCGGCAGACAGGGAACGAATATGGACAGGGTAACCGCCGATCACATGGGCATGCTTGCGACGATTATGAACGCGCTTGCCCTTCAGGACGCTATCGAAGCGAAAGGCGTTCCGGTCCGCGTTCAGACTGCGCTCAATATTCCGCAGGTTGCAGAGCCTTTTATTCTTCGTAAGGCGCTTCGTCATTTCGAATGCGGAAGAATCGTTATTTTCGCGTGCGGAACGGGCAACCCGTACTTTTCCACCGATTCGGGCGCGGCGCTTCGCGCAATCGAGATCAAGGCAGACGTTTTGCTTATGGCAAAAAACGTGGACGGCGTTTACGATTCCGACCCGCACACCAATCCGAACGCGAAGAGAATCGACGAGATTTCCTATATGGACGTCATTAACCGCGACCTTAAAGTGATGGATTTCACCGCGCTCACCCTTTGCATGGAAAACCATATACCCATCGTTGCGTTCGGACTCAACGTGGACAGCGGACTCATTAAAGCCGCGCGCGGAGAAAAAATCGGCACAACCGTCAAATAACAGTTGTAAAAAATATTTTATTCTGCTATAATATATAAGAATACAGAAACCGCGGCAACGCCGCATACGGAGGTTAATATGAATTTCAATCTACCCGAAGTGGGAGACGCTTTCGACGAATACGAACTCGAACTCGAAGATACCGTCGACCATCTTAAAAGCGAACTCAACTCGATTCGCGCCGGCAGAGCGAACCCCCAGATTCTTAACAAAATCGTAGTGGATTACTACGGAACGCCAACGCCGCTCAATCAGATGTCCAACATTACCGTACCCGAGGCAAGACTTTTGCAGATTTCGGTATGGGATGCGAGTATGATCAAAGCGGTCGTTAAGGCTATTTCTCAGTCGGATATCGGCATCACGCCCTCCGACGACGGCAAAGTTATCCGTCTCGTTTTCCCGCAACTTACCGAAGAACGTCGCCGCGACCTTGTAAAACAGGTTAAAAAGACGGGTGAGGACTACAAGGTAACGCTTCGTAACTCGCGCCGCGACGTTCTCGACAAGATCAAAAACTTCAAAAAAGACAACAAGATCACCGAGGACGAAGCCGCAACATACGAAAAGGAAGTTCAGCGTATTCTCGACGGTAAAGTAGCGGACGTGGACTCGCTCGTAAAAGCCAAGGAAGCGGAAGTTCTTGAAGTCTGACGAAACCAAAACTCAGCCTCTTCACGTGGCGATTATTATGGACGGCAACGGCAGATGGGCGCAAAAACGCCTTTTGCCGCGTTCGTTCGGTCATCGTGAGGGCGTTAAAACGCTTATAAGACTGGTGACGCATGCGTTCGATACGGGCTTTAAATACGTTACCGTTTATGCCTTTTCCACCGAAAACCGGCTGCGTCCGAAAGAGGAAGTAGACGGACTTGTCGACCTTATACGTAAGAATTTCGCCACTACGTTCCGGCGTTTTATCGACCGCGGCATAAAAATCAGGATCCTCGGCGATCGGAAATTTTTCCCTTCGGACGTTGCGCAAATTCTCAGCGACGCCGAGTCCGACAGTAAGGACGGAAAAAACGGAACTTTTAACGTCGCGCTCAATTACGGCGGAAGAGCCGAAATCGTAAGAGCGGTAAACGAAGCCGTAAAACGCGGCGAAGAAGTATCGGAAGAAAGTATCGGCAAACTTTTATACACTTACGGTCAACCCGATCCGGATATGCTTATACGGACGGGCGGAGAAAAACGATTAAGCAACTTTCTGCTTTATCAGACGGCGTATACCGAACTGTTTTTTACGGATACGCTGTGGCCGGACTTTTCGGACGAGGAATTCGACTCTGTCGTAGACGAATTCCGGCACCGCAACCGGCGTTACGGAAAGGTTAAATGAAATGAGCGAAAACGAAAATAAAGAATTAGAGACTACGCCGTCCGTTCCCGTAGCGGAAGAAGGCGGCAAACAGCACCTCGGCAAGCCTAAAAATCTCGGTCAAAGACTTATTACGGCTGCGTTTATAGCGGTGCTTTACGCAGGTTTTATTCTGCTTACGATTTACGCGGACAGTCGCTGGTTTTACGGACTCGTACTTGTGCTGTCGCTTACTTCCTCGTACGAATTTTCCAAGGCTATCGGTTTAAGTTATGCAAAACCGGTAACTTTTTTCGTGTATGCCAACGTTCTTGTCGGGACGCTTATGTTTTTCCTGTTGTCCGAATATATGGAACATCGCGGCGGAATCACGGCGGCGTTCGGTACGGTCGTGCTGATGTTCATCATTTGCCTTGCGTACGTTATGATGAACCCGAAACTTAACATCAACAACGCGGTAAGTACGCTTTTCGTGATGATTTATCCCGAAACGATTCTGATGTATCTTCTCGCGCTGTCCTATCTCGGCGACTTTTCGCCCGTAGCGATAATTATGGCTTTCGGCGCGACTACGCTTACCGATACTATGGCGTATTTCGTGGGGAGCATATTCCGCGGACCCAAACTTTGCCCGCATATAAGCCCTAACAAGACCGTTTCGGGGTCGATAGGCGGACTTTTCGGCGGAATTATCGCCGGGATCGTCATCTGGGTGTTTGCCGAATTCGGTATATTTAATTGCGTACCGATAGTTTATTCGGGCGTCGCTAACTTTTTCCATTTCGTAATCCTCGGCTTTATAACCGCGATTTCGTGTCAGATGGGCGACCTTATTTCGTCGTACATCAAACGACAGTGCAATATCAAAGACTTCGGAAATATCCTGCGCGGACACGGCGGGTTTATGGACAGAATCGACGGACTCATTATTTCCGCCGTATTCATTTACGCGTACTTTACCGTTGTGCGCATCGTACTCGGGGTATGACGGGCGTTTGCGTACTCGGCAGTACGGGGTCGATAGGCGTTCAGACGCTTAACGTCGTTCGCCGGAACCCCGACAGATTCCGCGTGGTCGCGCTGGTGTGCGGCGGCAATGCGGAACTTTTGGCAAAGCAAGCAAACGAATTTCGTCCCGCGTTCGTCGGAATTTCGGATAAGAGCAAACTCGATTTTCTGCGCGGAGCGATAAATTACGACTGTGAAATTTGCGCCGATCCGAAAGCGCAGGAGATTGCCGCTTTGCTTTGCGAGACAGACGTCGTAGTTGCGGCGGTAGTGGGGCTTAAAGGTCTTCGCGGCGTTCTGTCCGCGATAAACTCCGGTAAAAAAGTCGCGCTCGCAAATAAAGAAACGCTCGTTGCGTGCGGCGAATACGTTATGCGACTTGCAAAAGAGAAAAACGTTCCGATTCTGCCGGTAGACAGCGAACATTCCGCCGTTTTTCAATGCCTCGAATGCGGACGAAAAGCCGATTTAAGGCGAATAATTCTCACCGCGAGCGGAGGTCCGTTCCGAGGCAGAACGCGAGCGGAACTTAGCGGTATCACGCCGGAACAGGCGGTAAGGCACCCTAACTGGTCGATGGGCAAAAAGATCTCGGTAGACAGTGCGACGATGATGAACAAAGGGCTTGAAATAATAGAGGCGCGTTGGTTGTTCGACACCGTAAACGTCGACTATATAATTCAGCCCGACAGCATAATCCATTCGATGGTCGAGTTTGACGACGGTTCGATAATCGCGCAGATCGCCGAGCCGACTATGGAACTGCCCATAAGTTACGCGCTCACGTATCCCGAAAGGGTATCTTGCGGTATTCCGCCGTTCGATTTTACTAAAGACATACGGTTTTTCAAGCCGGACGAAGTCAATTTCCCTATGCCGGCGTACGCAAAACGCGCGCTTGAGGCGGGTGGGACAATGCCGGCGATTCTCAATGCGGCAAACGAAGCGGCGGGCGAACGGGTTTTGAACGGAGTAATCGGTTTTACCGACATTTTCGACGTGGCGCGCAAAGCGATCGACGACGCAACGCCCGCAAAATACTCGTCGGCGGAAGAAATAATCGAAATACACGAAAGAACGATAACGGACGTTTTCAACCGGTTTAATTACGGAACGGAGCAAAAATGAAGTATTTTCTTTACGTAATCCTCGCAATAGTCATTCTTCTTACGATGATCGTTATTCACGAACTCGGTCATTACGTCGCGGGTAAAATTTTCAAGTTCAAAATCAACGAATTTTCGATCGGATTCGGTCCGCTTATTTTTTCGAAAACCAACAAAAAAACGGGCGAAAAATTTTCGCTCCGTATGATCCCGCTTGGCGGATACTGCGCGTTCGAGGACGAAAACGGACTCGAAGCGGACGAAAAAGGCGCGGAAGAGTTCGTTAACCCCGACGAAGTTTTCGAGGAAACGACGCCGGTTCCCGTGATGCCGCCGTGCGTCGATCCGCTTAATAAAACCGAGGAAAAACCGACTAAATCGTTCGTCGAAGAAGAGCCGTGGAAGAGGATAATAGTCCTGTTCGCGGGTGCGTTTTTCAACTTCGTTTCGGCGATAATTTTTTCGTTCGTATTCATTCTCGTAGTAGGCTATTCCGTACCCGTCGTACAGAATCTTTACGTAAACGCCGAAGGCGCGCCGTACTGCGCCGAACTTCGCACGGGCGACGAAATAATCGCAGTCGACGGAGTGAAAATCGGTATAATGAAAGGTTACGACGAACTTCTGGTCGATAAAACCGATGGCAGAACTTACGTATTGACCGTAATTCGCGACGGAGAAGAAATCGACGTCGCGGTAAAGATGCAGCAGGTGAGCGCAAAGATCGAAGATAAGCAGCAGGATTATATCGGACTCGGGATGCAGATTTCGTACAAAGGAATCAGGTCGGGCGCCGGTTATGCTCTCCGTTACGCCGTTCCGTACACCGGCAAACTGTCTCTTATGGTACTACAGACTTTCGGTGGGCTTATCACCGGCAGAATTCCGCTCAATCAGATGACCGGACCGGTCGGCACGATAAAAGCCGTCGCTCAGTTCGGCATGATCGACTGGCGATATATCTTACTCCTTTTGCCGCTTATCGCAAGCAACCTCGCTATATTCAACGTACTGCCCATTCCCGCGCTGGACGGATCGAAAATCGTGTTCACGCTCATCGAGTGGATACGTAAAAAGCCGATCAACCGCAAAGTCGAAAACGTTATTCACGCGGTCGGTATGCTTTTGTTGTTCGGTTTCGTGATAATAATAGATATTCTGGGGTTCGTGCTATGACCCGCAGAATTAAAGTCGGAAATCTTTATATCGGCGGCGGCGAACCGATTACGATCCAGTCGATGACGAATACGCCGACTCTCGATTACGCGCGCACGCTCGATCAGATCCGCGCGCTCGAAGAGATCGGGTGCGACGTAGTTCGTATCGCAGTCAGTTCGGACGACGAAGTGAACGCTTGCCGCAATATTATCGGCAAAACGCGCGCGCCGCTCGTTGCGGATATTCAGTTCGATTATCGTCACGCCGTCGCGTGCGCGGATATAGGCTTTGACAAGATCAGATTTAACCCCGGTTACGTAAGCGACGAAAGCAAAATCGCCGAAGTCGTAGCCGCTTGTAAACGCAACGGAGTTCCTATCCGCGTCGGCGTGAATTCCGGCTCGGTCGAAAAGCGCGTTCTCGAAAAATATTCCGGTGCCGTCGCGCTTGCCGAAAGCGCGCTTTACCACGTAGCCGTTCTCGAAAAATTCGGGTTTTACGATACCGTGATTTCGGTCAAATCCTCGTCCGTACGCGAAACGATCGAGGCGTACGAGTATCTTTCGGACAAATGCGATTACCCGCTCCATCTCGGCGTTACCGAAAGCGGCTCCTCGTTACGCGGCACTGTAAAATCTTCGGTCGGAATCGGCGCGCTGCTTCTGAAAGGAATCGGCGATACGATCCGCGTTTCGCTTACCGGCGACCCGAGAGAAGAGGTAAAAGTCGCAAAACTCATTCTGGGCTCGCTCGGACTTAAAAATTACGGTGCGGAAATAGTTTCGTGTCCGACCTGTTCGCGTTGCGAGTACGACGCGGAGTCGGTCGTCCGCGCGCTCGAAGAGGCGACGGCGAAAATTACCAAGCCGATAAAGATCGCGGTAATGGGGTGCGCTGTGAACGGTCCGGGCGAGGCAAAAAACGCCGACGTTGCGGTTTGCGGCGGAAAAAACGGAAAAACCGCGATATACGTACGCGGCGATTTCTTAAAAACGATCGATCAGAGCGAAGTCGTTTCCGAAATGCTCGCGCTTATCGAAAGATTATAAGGAGGGACACGGGTGGACGCAATTCTATCGAGATTCAACGAAATAACGAACGACGAATACTCGTATCTCGTACTTGAATCGGTCGACGTCGACATACGGGCTAAAACGGTTACGGTAAACCTTATTTACCCCGAGCCGCAAGAAGCGAAAACGCGCGCCGACGAAAAAAAGATTTCGGACGCGATCTCCTCGGTAATGCGGCTAAAATCCAATCTCGTCGTTCATCTTACAAAAAGTCATTTCGAGCCGGAATATTTCCGCGAAAAATTCGTTACGTTCATGTCGGCTTATCCGTCCGTTCAGCCGTTTATAAAGAAAGAAAACGTCGCATGCGTAAAGCGCGGCGATTACGATTTCGAGATAAACGTAAAGATTGACGACGCGATATACGATCAGGTCGTAAGGCGCAAGATAGCCGACGACGTAAAGAAGATGATTGCCCGCAGTTATTGCGAAAAAATCGAGTTTTCGTTTGTTCCGTTCGTAAACGAGAACGCAACCGACTATATAGCCGAGGCTGAAGAGGAACTGAAACAGAAAGTTTACGACAGTACGGGCGGTCACGTGATCGTACCGGAAAACCCCGTCGAGTTTATCGGCAAGCGAATCGACGACAGCGCCGGATATATTTCGGACGCCACGCACGAGGCGGACGGGGTCGTATATTGCGGAAAGGTAAGCGATTTCACCGAATGTACGCGCAAGCCGAAAGAAGGAGAGGAAGTCGGTCGTAAATTTTACAAGTTCACGCTTACCGATCCTACGGGGAGTCTGAAATGTCTGTATTTTCCGCGAAAAGTCGAAAACGAGGCTCTTATTTCCCAACTTAAAGACGGAGACGAGGTCGTAACGAAGGGAAGCCTTAAAGAAAACTCGTTCCGCGGTCAGAAAACTTACGATATGTTCGTCCGCGCGATTTCGTACTGCAAAGTTCCCGATTCGGTAGAGCGCGATGAGCCGACGTTCAAAGCGGGCAAAGAGTATAAAATCGTTTTGCCCGAACCGTACGTCGAACGTACCCAGACGAACATGTTCGACGTGCGTACCGAGCCGCCCGCGTTTTTGCGCGGAAAAACTTTCGTCGTGTTCGATCTCGAAACGACCGGACTCGACACCCGCGACTGCTACATAATCGAAATCGGCGCGGTAAAGGTGCAGGACGGCGTGATAACCGAAACGTTCTCGACGTACTGCAACCCGCACGAACATATCGACGCGCGAATCACGTCGCTTACGTCCATAACCGACGATGACGTCGAAAACGCTCCCGATACCGAAGCGATCTTGCCCGATTTTTACAAGTTTTCCGAAAACGCGACTTTCGTCGGACACAACGTCGGTTTCGATATAGGTTTCCTCAACGTGGCGGCGAGAAGAGCGGGTATGCATTTCGATAACCGCAGTATGGATACGATGGATCTGGCGCGAAAATATCTCCACGGGCTAAAAAACTACAAACTCGATACGGTGTTAAAGCATTTCGGACTTATAAACGCGCACGCGCACCGTGCGATTCACGACGCGACGGCGACGGCGAAAGCCTTTATAAAACTGTGCGAAAACGTGTAATCGGCGACCGACGGGGTGATATTGTGAAATCTCTGAATAAAGTGTTGAACGGGTTAAGAGATGTCGGAACGGTACAAAATATTTTCGTCCGCGTAGGTTCCGGAGAGAATATAATTTACGACGCTTGTTTCGGCAACGTAAACGACGAGACGTTATTCGATATGGCGTCCGTTACTAAGATTATGGTAACTACGTCGCTCGCTCTCATAGCGATGGATAAAGGCTTAATACGCCTCGACACGCCCGTAAACGAATTTTTTGAAACGAAAAAACCGATAACCGTAAAAAACCTGCTTACCCATACGATAGGTATAGGTCATAAAAATCTGTGTGCCGACGGAAATTCGTATCCGAATATTGCGGAAAAAATATTGGAAATTCCGCAAGACTCGGAAATCGGGAATCACGTTATTTATTCTTGTCCGGGTTTTATTCTGCTCGGAAAAATATTGGAAAAGGCATTCGGAGATCAGTTAGATAAACTCTTTAACGAGTACGTCGCAAGTACTCTCGGTCTTACGGGTACGTCGTTTTTACCCGTAAAAACCGATAATTGCGTAAATTCAAATCCCGAAAAAGATGATAAGGGAATCGTAAACGACTACAACTGCCGTTTCCTCGGTGGAGTTGCGGGCAACGCCGGGCTTTTTTCAAACGTGAACGACGTTACGAAATACGTGCGTTGCTTGTTAAAGCGCGGCGAGCCGATTATACGAAAGGAAACGTTTGAACTCGCTACGACGAATTACACGCCGGATATGGAAGAGAGTCGCGGTTTGGGCTTTGTATACGTCGATAAGCGATACGATCAGACCGGCGGACTTTTTGCGGACGGAGCAATCGGACATTGCGGACATACGGGACAATCGGTGTTTCTGGATTACAGAACGGGTTTGTACGTAATTGTCCTGTCAGACGCAACCGTTTCGACTATAAAAAAATACGGCTACGAGCGTTACGACGAGGTGACGGCGATGCGTAAAACGATTCATTCGGCGATAAAAACCGATCTGTTCGGTTAAAACCGTGCAATATAAACGTTTTCCGAGTCGAAAAGAATAAAAAACCGAATAAAAGATAGAAAAACGGTTGAAAAACGCTTGATAATTTCGTTTGATTGTGCTACAATAATTAAGGTAATAGTGTGTATGCTGAGAGTGAGCCTTGCGGTTCGCTCTCAACTTACGTAAGGAGGTACGTTTTGAATACCGAAAGCGTGTTACGTAAGATCGATCCGATCGTTTCCGGTCTCGGGTACGAGATCGTGGACGTAGAGTGGGCAAAGCGCGACGGCGCGGATAATCTTACCGTGTATATCGACGTTCCGACGGGCGTAAGCCTTGACGATTGCGAGAAAGTTCACCGCGCGATAGACCCCGCTCTAGACGAACTTGATCCGACCGACGGTAAGCCTTACGTTCTCAACGTGTCTTCGCCCGGTCTTGACCGCCCGTTCAAAAAACAGCGCGATTTCGAGCGGAATTACGGCAAAGAAGTCGAAGTCAAACTTTACGCGCCGCTTAAAGGCAAGAAAGTTTACGAAGGAACGCTCGTTTCCCGTAACGAAAACGTCGTTACGATAACGGACGGCAAGCAGGAAATCAACATCGAAACCAACAGAGTGGCGTACGTTCGTCCGCTCGTAAAATTTGAGTAAAAACGGAGGAGCATAAAATGACCAGTAAGGACTTTTTCCTTGCGCTCGATGAACTCGAAAGAAGCAAAGGAATCAAAAAATCGGTTTTCGTCGAGGCTCTCGAAACCGCTCTCGCAATCGCTTACAAACGGCAGTCCGGCACGTCCAAGGCGATAGAGGTTAAACTTTCGCCCGAACGTAACACAATCAGAATTTTCGCGTATCAGACGGTTGTCGAGGAAGTCGAGGACAAAGACACCCAGATTTCGCTCGAAGACGCACGCCTTATCGACAAAAAATACAAGGTCGGCGACGTCGTAAGCGAAGAAATCAACCCGAAAGAAATCAATCGTATTCCCGCTCAGACCGCAAAACAGGTTATCATGCAGAAACTTCGCGAGATCGAAAGCGAGCAGGCTATAAGCGAACTCAGCGAGAAAGAGGGCGAACTTATTACCGTTATGGTTCGTTCGGTCGACGGCGACAACGTTCACGTCGAAATCAACAAGAACGTCGAAGCCGTGCTTATGCCGCAGGATCAGGCTCCGGGCGACAAGTATCAGGTCGGCAAACCCGTCAAGGTTTACGTCAAAAAGATCAAAGTCGGTCCGCGCGGTCCGCAGGTACTCGTTTCGCGCACCGTCCCCGGATTCGTCAAACGCCTCTTCGAGATCGAAGTTCCCGAAATCGCAAACGGGATCGTCACCGTCAAAGCAATCGTCCGCGAGGCAGGATACAGAACCAAAATGGCGGTTTACAGCGAGGATCCGAACGTCGACGCCGTCGGCGCGTGCGTCGGCAACAGAGGTATGCGCGTAAACGCTATCGTTTCCGAACTCGGCGGCGAGAAGATCGACATTATCCCGTGGTGTGCGGACACGCTCGAATTTATCGCGCGTGCGCTCAGCCCCGCAAGAGTCGTTATGGTACAGGCGAACGACGAAGAACGCGTTGCCCGCGTGGTCGTTATGGACGATATGCTTTCGCTCGCTATCGGCAAGGACGGACAGAACGCGCGTCTTGCGGCACGTCTTACCGGCTGGAAGATCGACGTTAAACCGTATTCGTTTATGCAGAATCAGGAGGAAGAGGAAGCCGACGCTCCCGCGCCCGCTCCGACCGCGTCGGAAGGCGAGGGCGACGTATTCGACGAGGATCTCGGCGATCTCGAATAATCCGCAAATGGAAAAGAAAACCCCTCAGAGAATGTGCGTGGCGTGCAGACAAATGCGCGACAAATCCGGTCTCGTCCGAGTCGTTAAATCGTCGGACGGCACGGTTTCGGTAGATCCGACCGGTAAGAAGAACGGCAGAGGCGCGTACGTGTGCCGTAACGCGGCGTGCGTGGAAAAATGCCGTAAAAGCAAAGTTTTGTCACGTACTTTCGATTGTACGGTAGACGATTCGGTTTTTGAGGAACTTACGAGGGAATGCAACGAGTGAACGACAAAACAGCCGCTTTGATCGGATTTGCCATAAAAGCAGGCAAGGTCGTATTCGGCACGGACGCGGTTTTAAGATACAGAAAGAAGATGCCGCTTATCGTGCTTTGCCATACGCTTGCGGATAACGCGGCCGGCAAAATCACCCGGTATGCCGAACGCTCGACGGTGGTCGTCAGCGAACAAAACGACGTGGCGTCGCTTACTCACCGGCAAGGGTGTAAGGCGATCGCGATTACGGACAAACAGATGTCCGAAGCAATATTAAAAAGTATGAACGGGACGTATCGGCTCGTTACGGAGGTAAAGTAATTTTGGCAACGGAAACTAGACACGACGAAGAGAAGGCTACTTACGCCAACATCAAAAAAGTCAATTTTCTGACGGGATCGTCCGGAAAGGACTCTTTCGACGCGCTTTCCGAGCGTCTTAAAAACGCGCAACGTAAAATAGGCTCGGCTTTGTCCGCGGCTTCTTCGCGTGCCGAAGAAAAAGAACGCGCAAGACGCGAAGAACTCGAAAATGCTCGTCGGATCGAAGCGGAGAAGAAGGTTAAACCCGCTCCTCCCGTCGAAGAGATTCCCGTCGAAAAGCCCGTCGCAGCCGTCACGGAACCGAACGTCGAGCAAGAGGTTAAGCCGGAAATTCCCGCCGAAAAACCCGCTCCCGAGCAACCGAAGGCAAAAGAGCAAAAAGAGCAAGCGCAAAAACCCGCCG
>ERZ780198.2815-NODE-2815-length-12702-cov-6.772436_pt1 | contig 12702 bp, 9 predicted proteins | sample MGYA00510979_ERZ780198 | MGnify/ENA primary metagenome ERZ780198 (study PRJEB29588, sample SAMEA2158039) | human gut metagenome | biome: human gut; feature: human-associated habitat; material: faeces | place: Denmark | collected 2008/2010 ...
GAGCTGTTCAAGCAGCGAGCGACGCTTCTCTATAACTGCGCGCTGACCCGGCTGGACTTTCAGCAGGAGGAAGGACTGATGAGCAGTCTCCCGCTGGGGCTGAATCAGATCGAGATTCAGCGGGGCTTAACCACCTCCAGCGTAGCGATCTTCGTCCCCTTCACCACGCAGGAGCTGTTCCAGAACGGTTCGGAGGCGCTGTACTACGGCATCAACGCCCTTTCCAACAACCTCATCATGGTAGACCGGAAGCTGCTGAAAAATCCCAACGGTCTGATTTTAGGCACTCCCGGCAGCGGCAAGTCGTTTTCGGCAAAACGTGAGATCACCAATGCGTTTCTCATCTGCCCCAAGGATGACATCATCATCTGTGACCCGGAGGGCGAATATACACCGCTGGTGGAGCGTTTGCACGGTCAGGTCATTAAGCTGTCGCCCACCGGCAAGGGCTACGACGGTTCGCCCTGCTACATCAATCCGATGGACTTGAATCTGGATTACAGCGACGATGATAACCCGCTGAGCCTGAAATCCGACTTCATTCTGTCGCTGTGCGAGCTGATCGTCGGCGGCAAGGATGGGCTTGCCCCTGTGGAAAAGACCATCATCGACCGCTGCGTTCGCATCGTCTACCGGGACTACCTCAATGACCCGAAACCGGAGAATATGCCGCTGCTGGAGGACTTGTATAACGCCCTCCGTGCGCAGGATGAAAAGGAAGCGCAGTACATCGCCACTGCTTTGGAAATCTACGTCACCGGCTCTCTGAATGTGTTCAACCATCACACGAACGTGGATGTGAATAGCCGCATCGTCTGCTACGACATCAAGGAGCTGGGCAAGCAGCTCAAAAAAATCGGGATGCTGGTGGTGCAGGATCAGGTCTGGAACCGTGTGACCATCAACCGCGCCGCCCATAAAACGACCCGCTACTATCTTGACGAGTTCCATCTTCTTTTGAAGGAGGAACAGACGGCTTCGTACAGTGTCGAAATCTGGAAACGCTATCGCAAATGGGGCGGCATCCCCACCGGGATCACGCAAAATGTCAAAGACCTGTTATCCAGCCGCGAGGTTGAGAACATTTTTGAGAACAGCGATTTCATCTATATGCTCAATCAGGCCGCTGGCGACCGGCAGATTCTCGCAAAGCAGCTCAACATTTCGCCGCATCAGCTTTCTTATGTGACCCACTCCGGCGAGGGCGAGGGGCTGCTGTTCTACGGCAACACGATCCTGCCCTTCATTGACCACTTCCCGAAGGACACCGAGCTGTACCGCGTCATGACCACCAAACCGCAAGAGGTGGCGTCGGCATGAAAAGAGAACCGCGTTTGCAGTTTTCCGACGCCGATCTTGCCGAGCCGAAGCTGGAAAAGCCCATCAAGCGGGTGAAAAAAGCGGAGGCCAAGGCGGATAAGGCGCAGGCGAAAATCCCCAAGAAAACCGTGGTCAAAAAGGAACGCGGCTTTGATCCTGCCACCGGCAAGGTCAAAACGCAGCTCCGTTTTGAGGAAGTGGATAAGAAAAAGCCGCCCTCAAAGCTGACCCATGCCGTGCAGGATGCCCCCGCCAACTTTGTTCTCTCTCAGGTTCACCGGGAGGTGCGGCAGAGCGAGGATGACAATGTAGGCGTAGAGGCCGCGCACAAGGTAGAGCAAGCCGTGGAGAGCGGCGGGCGGCTGGTGCAGTCTGCCCACCGCGCCCATCAGCTCAAGCCTTATCGTGCTGCCATCCGTGCAGAGAAAAAGCTGGAACGAGCCAATCTTGACGCGCTCCAGAAGAAAGCAGAGATCGACAGCCCCACCAGCAATCCCGTTTCCAAATGGCAGCAGAAGCAGGCAATTAAGAAGCAGTATGCCGCTGCCAAGCACAATCAGGCGGCGCAGACTACGGCAAAGGCGGCAGAGAATACCGCCAAGGCCGCGAAAAAAGCCGCTGAAAAGGCTGAGAAAGCGGGCAAATATGTGTGGGAACACCGGCGCGGCTTTGCCATTGCCGCCGCAATTCTGCTGATGCTGGCATTTCTGCTCAACGGCCTGTCCTCCTGCTCGGTGATAATGGATGGCGTCGGCTCCGGGATCGCGGCCAGTACCTATCCGTCGCAGGACGCCGATATGCTGGGCGCGGAAACGCAGTATTGCGAAATGGAGGCAGAGCTTCAGTGCTACCTCGACACCTACGAAAGCACCCATGACTACGATGAGTACCACTTTGATCTGGACACCATCGAGCATGACCCCTATGTACTCATTTCCATAATTACGGCGCTGCATCAAGGGGAATGGACGCTGGATGAGGTGCAGGGTACGCTCCAGATGCTCTTTGACCGCCAGTACATTTTGACCGAGGATGTGGTGGTGGAAACCCGCTACCGCACAGAAACCGACACATGGACGGACGCGGACGGCAACACCCATACGGACACCTATCAGGTGCCGTATGACTACTACATCTGCACGGTCACGCTGGAAAACTTCAATCTCTCCCATGTTCCCGTTTACATTATGAGCGAAGAACAGCTCGGAATGTACGCCACCTATATGGCCACCCTCGGCAACCGTCCCGACCTGTTCCCCGGTTCAGGCTACATCGGCAAGTATGTGGAGGGCAGCTATACCGACTACGACATTCCCCCGGAGGCGCTGGACGATGAGGTATTTGCCGCCATCATCAAGGAAGCGGAAAAGTATCTCGGCTACCCCTACGTTTGGGGCGGCAGCAGTCCCTCCACCTCGTTTGACTGTTCGGGCTTCGTCAGTTGGGTCATCAATCATTCCGGTTGGGATGTGGGCAGGCTGGGAGCGCAGGGGCTATGCAATATCTGTACGCCCGTACCCTCTGCCAATGTCAAACCGGGCGATCTGGTGTTTTTCACCGGAACGTATGATACCCCCGGTGTCAGCCATGTGGGTATCTACGTCGGCAACAATATGATGATCCACTGTGGCGACCCGATCTCTTATGCAAACTTAAATTCAAGCTATTGGCAGTCCCATTTCTACCGTTATGGGCGCTTGCCGTAAAGGAGAGTGAACGATATGAACCCGAAAATTATGAAGCTCCGTGGAGAGCTGGAGAAGAACAAAGGCAAAATCTCCGATCTGCAAGGCCGCAACCGCGAGCTGGAAAAGCAGATTCGTGAGCTGGAGGACACCGACATCATCGGCATGGTGCGTGAGAACGGCATGACGATGGAGCAGTTTGCCGAGCTGTTCCGCCGTATGCAGGCCGCGCCTGCACCGGCCACTTCGGAAAAGGAGGCGTTGAACCATGACTAAAAACACACCGCGCATTTTTATCAGCCTGCTGCTGATGCTCCTGTGTATCGGGATTCTCCCCGTTTCCGCCTTTGCCAGCGGCGGTGATTATCCTGATGATGCGCTGCCCACCGCCGAAAGCAGCGCCGCAGACGCACAGGAAACAAAACAGATCGGCACGGTCACGACCAACGGCGGCAACCTGAATGTCCGCACCGGCGCGGGACTGGACAATACCGCGTTTACGCAGCTCCCCAACGGCACGGTGGTCGATGTGATTGGCAGGGACGGCGATTGGGTAAAAATCCTGCTACCTGCCCGTGTGGGCTATGTGTACGGCAGCTATCTGACCGTCACCGACGCCGCCGACAGTACCGTGAGCATCGGCGGCATTACGCTTCCGTTTGATGAAAAAGAGCTGGCCGACCTCTGGCAGCTCCTTGTTGGCAGCATGACGGGCGGCAGCGACGCGCTGACACCGGACGGCAATCTGACGCTGATCGACGATATTGGCTCCAGCACCAAGGCAGGAAAACAGTTCATTACGTTGGAAAGCAAGAACGGCAATATATTTTACCTGATTATTGACCGTGACGATGAGGGCGAAGAAACCGTCCACTTCTTGAATCAGGTGGATGAGGCTGACCTGATGGCGCTGACCGGCGAGGAAGAAACGCCCGCCACTTGCTCCTGCACCACCAAATGCGCGGCTGGTACGGTCAATACATCCTGCCCCGTCTGCGCGGTCAACATGACCGAGTGCGTGGGCAAGGAGGCAAAGCCAGAAGTCCCCGCTGAGCCGACAGAACCCGCCGCCGAGGAACCGGAGAAAAAGAGCGGCGTGGGCGGCATCCTTGTCGTTCTGCTGATCGTCGCGCTGGGCGGCGGTGCCGCGTTCTACATTTTCAAGCAGAAAAAGGCCAAGCCGCAGACCAAAGGCAGCGCCGATCTGGACGATTATGACTACGGCGAGGACGAATATGAGTTTGAGCCGTATGAGGACGAACCGGAACAGGATACTACGGAGGATACGGACGCATGAGATATTTCACCAACAATCCGCTGGAACGCCTGATGATGCAGAAGCCGAAAGCAGCGCGGGAGGACAGCCCTCCCGACGCTGCCAAGGAACACTTCTGCTACGGCTGCAAGCGCTTCGGACAGAGCTGCGTTCGCCCCTGCTACCGTGACGTAAAGAGAATGGAGGCTGCACCATGCGCCTTGTGATTGCCGAAAAGCCCTCCGTGGCGCAGAGTATCGCCGCCGTGCTGGGTGCTAAATCACGGCATGACGGGTATCTGGAGGGCGGCGGGTACATCGTGTCGTGGTGTTTCGGGCATCTGGCAGAGCTGGCCGACGCCGCCGTTTACAATGCCGATGATGCCAAATGGACGCTGGCGGCGCTGCCCATCATTCCTACCTCGTTCCGCTTCATCGTCCGCTCTGAAAAGCAGAAGCAGTTTGACATTCTGCGGGAGCTGATGCGCCGGGAGGATGTGGCAGAGGTGGTCAACGCCTGCGACGCTGGGCGCGAGGGTGAGCTGATCTTCCGCACGGTTTACTGCCTTGCGGGATGCTCCAAGCCGATTCTGCGGCTTTGGATTTCTTCAATGGAGGATGATGCCATCCGCAGCGGCTTCCAGCAGCTTAAGTCTGGGCGCGACTATGACGGCCTGCATCAATCTGCCCTGTGCCGCGCCAAGGCTGATTGGCTGGTTGGTATCAACGCCACGCGGTATTTCTCCCTGACGTATGGCCGCACATTGAACATTGGGCGCGTCATGTCACCCACGCTGGCACTGCTGGTACAGCGTGAGGCGGAGATCTCCGCATTTGTGGCAGAACCGTTCTACACCGTCCAGCTCGATTGCGGCTTTCCCGCCACGACAGACCGAATGAAGGGCAGAAAGGACGCCGACGCCATCGCCAACGCCTGCAAGGGCAAGACAGTAACCGTCAAAAGCGTGGAGCGCAAGGAAAAGTCTGAGAAAGCGCCCGCGCTCTACGATTTGACCTCCCTCCAGCGCGACGCCAACCGCGTTCTCGGCTATACCTCCCAGCAGACCCTCGACTATCTCCAAGCCCTCTATGAAAAGAAGCTCTGCACCTACCCGCGCACCGACAGCCGCTTTCTGACCGACGATATGGAGGGCAGCGTCCCCGGCCTTGTTGCCGCCGCTGCCGCTGTCTGCGGCATGGAGAAGCCGCCGACCATCTGCGCCAAGCAGGTATGCAGCAGTAAAAAAGTCACCGATCACCACGCCATTGTTCCCACCATCAGCGCGGAAAAGGTAGATATGGCCTCTCTGCCGCTGGGCGAACGCGAGGTGCTGAAGCTGGCGGCAAGGGGCTTGCTTCGTGCGGTGGATGAACCACATCGCTACGCAGAAACGGTCATTACGGTGGACTGTGCCGGTCAGAGCTTCACCGCCAAGGGTAAAACCGTCCTTGCTCCCGGCTGGAAGCGCTATGAGCAGGAGCAGACGGAGGCAGCGCCCGCGCTGCCGGTGGTAACGGATAATCAGACGCTTTCCGTATCTGCCGCATCGGTCAAGACCGGAAAAACCACGCCGCCCAAGCATTTCACCGAGGATACGCTGCTGGCTGCGATGGAGAACGCGGGCAAGGAGGATATGCCAGATGATGCCGAGCGCAAGGGCATTGGCACCCCGGCGACCCGTTCCGGTATCATTGAAAAGCTGGTGTCCTCCGGTTTTGTGGAGCGCAGGAAGTCCAAAAAGATCACAAATCTGCTGCCCACCTCCACCGGCACGGCGCTTATCACCGTTCTGCCCGAACAGCTCCAGTCTCCGCAGCTCACCGCTGAATGGGAACACCGCCTGAAAGAGATCGAGCGCGGCGAAATCGCCCCGGACAGCTTCATGGACGGGATCGCTGCCATGCTGAATGAGCTGGTGCAGACCTACAAACCCATCCCCGGCGCGGAAGTCCTGTTCCCCTCCGGGCGTGAGGTAGTCGGCAAGTGTCCCCGCTGCGGAGCCGAGGTGACGGAATCACCGAAAGGCTTTTTCTGTGAGAACCGTGCCTGTTCCTTTGTTCTCTGGAAAAACAGCCGCTTTTTCACCGCCAAGAAAAAGGTGCTGACGAAATCTCTTGCCGCTGCGCTTTTGAAAAATGGCCGCGCCCCGCTGAAAGGCTGCTACTCCGAAAAGACAGGGAAAACCTATGATGCCAGCGTTCTTTTGGAGGACGATGGGCAACGCGCGGGCTATAAGCTGGTGTTCGACAATGGCTGATGCGCCGCGTATGGATCACAAGCAGCTCCGCCGCGCCAAGAAGCTCATTCGGAAGCTCTGCTGTAATTACGATCACGGCAACTGCCTTGCTCTGGATGATGGAGAGCCTTGCGCCTGCGTACAGGGTATTTCCTACTCGCTGCTGTGCAACTGGTTCCGAAACGCGGTGCTTCCCGCCGACCATGAGCTGCTGGCCGACGTGATGCGGGAAAGGCCGGGAAAGCGCTGCGCCGTCTGCGGTAAGCCGGTCTATTCTTCCTCCAATCGCGCCAAATATTGCCCCGCCTGCGCCAAGCAGGAACGCCGAAAGCAGGACGCCAAACGAAAGCGTGAACAATACTGGAACCTCCGCAAATAGAGGGCGTAAAAGCCCCGTGCCGCAAGGCTTTTTCCATGCGGAATCACAAGGGGCTGCGTCATTCTATCCGCAAGCTCAAAAACAACGTCTATCTGCGGAGAATTGCCCCTGTGCAGGATGTGTTTTCTTCTGCGCAGGGGCGCTATTTTTTCTGAAAGGAGATCATCATGGCTGAAAAACAAACCAACAAAGACCGGATGCGGGAGATCGTTGACAGCATCGAAAACGGCATCAAGGAGCTGTTCGAGAGCGATAAGTACCGGCAGTATCTCTCCACCATGAGCCGCTTTCACCGCTACTCGGTCAATAATACCATGCTCATCTATATGCAGCGCCCCGACGCCACCCATGTGGCGGGCTTCAACAAGTGGCGCAATCAGTTCGGCAGGAACGTCCTGAAAGGCGAAAAAGGTATCCGCATTATCGCTCCCACTCCCTATAAGAAAAAGGTCGAGGAGATCAAGACCGACCCGGAAACCAATGCGCCGGTGCTGGATGCGGACGGCAAGGCCATCATTGAGGAAAAGGAAATCCGTATCCCTATGTTCAAGGTGGTGTCCGTCTTTGATGTGTCACAGACTGCGGGAAAGCCCTTGCCCCAGCTTGCCGCTGATCTGAGCGGCAATGTGCAGCAGTATGAGGTTTTCATGGAGGCGCTGCGCCGCGCTTCTCCCGTTCCGATGGAGATAAAGCCCGTTGCGCGGGATACGGACGGATTTTTCAGCATTAAGGCGCAGAGCATCACCATCCGCGCCGGTATGAGTGAGGTGCAGACGGTATGCGCCGCCGTCCATGAGATTGCCCACGCCAAGCTCCACGACTACGAACACATGACGGAGCTTGCGGACGATGGTGAGACGATCCTTGTCCCCGGAGAAAAGAGTCGCAACACCGAGGAGGTCGAGGCCGAAAGCATTTCCTATGCGGTCTGCCAGTATTACGGCATTGAAACGGGAGAAAACAGCTTCGGCTATATCGCCACATGGTCAAAGGGCAAGGAGCTGAAAGAACTTCGCGCCAGTCTGGAAACTATCAACAAGACGGCATCCGAGCTGATTACGGACATTGACCGGAACTTTGCGGAGATCTGCAAGGAGCGTGGCATTTCTGTGGAGAAATCCGAGCAATCGGAAAGCCAATTAAAAGAGAATAGCAATATGTCTGCGGCTGACTTGGCAAAAAGCATTTCAGAGCTGTATCTCGATGCGAATGGCCTTGCCTTTCTCAGCGAATTCGCAAGTCAGGAAGATTGCCTTCAGCATTTCTACGAAGATCTGTTGACGGGAGCAGATGAGATAAAAGGCTTCCTGTCCGAAACGCTTGAGCAGAGCGATGAATACGCGCACAGAGCGAATGAGCTGCTGTTGGAAGTTGAGGCATTTCAGGAAAGTCACACTTCCTTAAAAGAACTCGACGCTAATGAGCGTTGGTATGCGGTTGATGGTGGGAGCAAGCATCTTCGCATAACAGAAGATGGTGCAAAATATGCCTATGAACTTTACGACAAGGACACTCTACACCTTCTGGAAAGCGGAACAGTACATGACGATGATGTAAACTTTCTTTTGGCGGCTGCGATTCGTATCTGTGAAACACATGGGTATGATAAGACCGTACCGTTTGAAGTTTTGTCAAATGAGTTTGCAGGGATTTTGTACTCACTCGAATTGTCATCGGACGACAATCAGGTTGTTCACGAGGAGGCCGGTTCTCATGCCGCAGGCACACTTCCAACTTCGCCAGAGCTGGAACAGGCAACACCTATGCCTGACCCCACGCTGACGGTGGACGATATGCGCAGCTATGGGTATCTGGATAGCGATATGCTCCCACTTTCCAAGGATCGGGCGGTGGAGCTGCTGGAGCATGACATCACGGTTTATATGCTCTATCCCGACAACGCCGAGGAAATGGTCTTTGAAGCCGAGGACATCATCAAGCACGACGGAATGTTCGGCGTCACAAGACCGGATTGGGATGCGGTCAAAGGCCATATTCCTCCCCGCGATGTGGAGCAGCGTTTTTTGAACAGTCCCACCGATTCTATGGCGATCTACCAACTGCGCCGGGATGCGCCGGTGGAGCTGCGTTTTGCCAACCTCGGCAGTCTGGCCGCGCCGCCTGACCCGGCCAACTATGAAGCCGTCTATACCCGTGAGGTGTACCCGGACGATGATACCGGCAGAATCCTTGAAAACTTCTACTACATTTTCAACGACGAGCGCCCCGGCGATTTTGTGGGACACAGCCTCTCCGTCAGCGACATCGTTGCGCTGAAACAGGACGGCAAGGTATCCTATCACTACTGTGACAGCATGGGATTTCAGGAGCTGCCCGCCTTTCAGAAACCGGAGAATTACCTGAAAGCCGCCGAAATGTCGATGGAGGACGATTACGGCATGATCGACGGCATTATCAACAACGGCCCCAAACAGCCCACCGTCGCCGACCTTGAAGCACAGGTCAAGGCCGGTATGTCCATCTCCTTGATGGATTTGGCAGAGGCGGCACACCGGGAAAAGAAGAAATCTGTGCTGGAGCAGCTCAAAAGCCAACCGGCCCAAGAACGTCCACACAAAACAGCGCCCAAAAAGAGCGCGGAAAAGGAGCTTTGATATGAACATCACCTTTGAAGAACGCCAGCTTATGAGCCTCTACAACACCGGCACCCGCACGGGCTTGATCGCGGCGCTGGAGGAAATGCGCGGCTACCTCGCTGCGGATGAAACGGAGCTGCGGGAGCTGACGGACAGCGCCATCGCAAAGCTGCGCAGGATGAGCGACGCGGAATATGACGCGCTCGACCTGTTCCCCGATTTTGAAAAGGAGGATATGGATGCCGAGTAAAGTACAGCTCTATGCGCAGATGGCAGACCGCACGGCGGAGCAGATCACGGGAAGCTACCAGAAGTGGACGGCATTTCTGACCACCGCCGCAAGGCTGTATAAGTACCCCTACAATGAACAGCTCATGATTTTCGCCCAGCGCCCGGAAGCCACGGCCTGCGCGGAATACGACCTTTGGAATAAGCAGATGCGCCGCTATGTGCGGCGAGGCAGCAAGGGCATCGCCCTTGTGGATACCAGCAGCGACCAACCCAAACTCCGATATGTATTCGATGTTTCCGATACCAGCGGCGGCGAGAACTCTCGCCGCCCTTATCTTTGGGAATACCGGCAGGAGCATCGTGAGGTGGTATCTGCGGCGCTGGAACAGCGCTTTGACGTTTCCGGTGAAAACGGACTTGCCGATCAGATGGAGCGTGTGGCGGCGCAGCTTGTAGATGAATACTGGCACGACAACTGGCGCGATATTGTCGGCATCGTTGACGGTTCCTTTTTGGAGGAATATGATGAGTTCAACATCGGAGCCGCTTTTCGGAACGCCGCCGTTGTCAGCACCACCTATGCGCTGCTGTCCCGCTGCGGGATGCAGCCGGGAGATTACTTCGAGCATGAGGATTTTCTGAATGTCTTTGATTTCAACACCCCGCAGACCGTCGCCGCTCTTGGAACGGCCATCAGCCAGTCCAGCGAGCTGGTGCTGCGGCAGATCGAAGTCACCATCAAGAATTACGAGCGCGAGAAAATCGCGGAAAGGAGCGAAAGCCATGAGCGAACTGACCTACACCCGCAGCGGGGATTATCTGATTCCCGACCTGAGCCTGACAGAGCAGCCGCAAGCCCCGCTGGGCAAGTACGGCAGGATGCGGAAGGATTACTTGAAGGAGCATCGTCCGGTGCTGTGGAACAGCCTGCTGCTGTCCGAGAAGCTGTACCCCCATCTGCGGGAGATCGACGAGGCAGCGAACAACCGACTGGAACAGATGATGCCGGAGCTGATGAAGTCAGCGGGCGTGACGGAAGCGCTGAAAGCCAGCGACCCGATGAAGTGGGTAGGGCTGATGAACACGCTGAAAGCGCAGGCCGAGGAAACGATCCTCACGGAACTGGTGTTCAGCTAAATATGTTCGATGCCCCTGCTGGGGCGCAGATGTCCTTCTTCCCCTCAGAGGCAGAACAAATTCAATCCATCGCAGAAGCGGAGAGTGTAACACCCTCCGCTTTTTCTATGTTCATTTCTCAGGATGATATTGACCACATCCTGCGCGCGGGCGGTAATGCGGATGCAGCGCGGATGAAAATTGCTGCGGAATTCTCCAAGCAAAAACCTTTAGAGGATCGCGCGGCATTTCTGAAAGCTCTTTACTACGGCGGCAACGGCCTGATTACGGATAACGGCAGGTTTTCCGCATGGTACGGGGACGATGGTATCCATATTGCAACCGGAGATACCTCTCGCTATCTTCGTTCTGCCCAAGTGATAGGCTGGGCAGATGCGGCGGAGCGTATTGAGGAGCTTCTGGACGGCGGCGCATTTGCCACCAATCTTGAGGTCACGGAAGCCCCGCGCTATGAGCGGCTGGGTATTGCTGTGGATGTCTGGAACCTTTATCACGATTTCTCGGATGAAGCAAAGTCACTGGGGTATCTGTCCTGCTTGGGTAATATCCATAGCACCAGCTTTCCAGAGGAAACGGAGCGTCTGACGGACGATCTGCTGAATCCGGCGTTCCGGGATAGGCTCCTGTCGGAATACAAGGTATTCATGGACGCCTACCGCGAAAACCGTGCGCTGCTGCGCTTCCATTACCACCGGCCGCAGACACTTCTCACACGTTTGGAAGATCTGTCCCTTCCACGAAAGGGATTCCGCTCCGATATGGAGGCTGTTCCAGCAACCGGCAGGTTTATCACCGAAGATGAAATTGCGGCTTCTCTTGCAAACGGGAGCAGCTTTGAGGGTGGAAAGACCCGCATCTATGCGTTTTTCCAGACTTCGCACACTCCCAAGGAGAATGCCGATTTTCTGAAAAAGGAGTACGGCATCGGCGGGCATACCCATGCTGTATCCAGAGAGAGCGGCAGCTACGAGGATCACGGCAGCAAGGGCATCACGCTGAAAAAAGCGGGCTGTGCAGATGTTCAAATGAATTGGAACAAGGTCGCTTCGCGTATCTCTGAGCTGATTCGGATGAACCGCTATTTTACACCAGACGAACAGGCGCTTTATGATAAGGCGCAGGCACAGGATGTGGTGCGAAACACCGCCTACGACAGCTATAACGCCATCAAGGAAGCCCACCCGGACGACATCGTGCTGTTTCAGGTGGGCGATTTCTTTGAGATTTACGGCGAGGACGCAAAACAGGCGGCGGAGCTGCTTGACCTCAACCTTACCACAAGAGAGATACCCGGCGCTGGCCGTGTGGAAATGTGTGGCCTTCCGTCGCACAATTTAGAGATGTATGTGGAGAAATTGCGCGATAAGTACGACGTGACGATTGCCGAAGCGTCAGACTTTAGGGGTGAGCGCCACATTTACACGCTGTGCTCTATTGACCATGAGGCCGAAGCCGCCATCAACGCACAAGAAGCGGAGTTCGGTGCAGATGGGACAAGAATTTTCCGCGATCCTGCCGCCGACGCGCCGCAGCCCACGGTGCAGGAACGTTTGGAGCATTACAGGCCGGTGGTGATGGCAGTGGTTTCGGAGGACACCCCCTACCGCAATGCCTGCGGTCACTCTGACCGGGAAAATGCGGAAATCGAGTGTAATGCCGCTGTGCGCCGTGCCGTTCTCAATTCAAAAGATATGGAGCTTATCCGGCTATTTTCGGATGTTCCAGAATTCCGCAACCACTTGCATCAGGAGGTTTTTGAGGGAACCTATGAGCGGCTTCACGATCTGCTGCGACCGCTCTCGCAAGACGATATAGACGATGCGCTCCGTACATGGAACGGAAATATCGAGAGCAAACACGCC
>ERZ780198.2820-NODE-2820-length-12683-cov-2.377336_pt1 | contig 12683 bp, 8 predicted proteins | sample MGYA00510979_ERZ780198 | MGnify/ENA primary metagenome ERZ780198 (study PRJEB29588, sample SAMEA2158039) | human gut metagenome | biome: human gut; feature: human-associated habitat; material: faeces | place: Denmark | collected 2008/2010 ...
GTGTCTTAGCAACTACAAATCAAAATCCGCTGCCTGCTCAGTAATGGGCTTTTCATCTATAATAAAAATGCTTCTATTATAAATACAGATATGGGAATGGATTTTTCAGACATTGAAGGACAGGAAGGGGCAAAAAGAGCGGCGGAAATTGCAGTAAGCGGATTTCACAATCTTCTCCTTATCGGACCTCCGGGAACGGGCAAAACCATGCTTGCCAGAAGACTGCCGACGATCATGCCTGGGCTTGGCTTTGAAGAAAAGCTGGAGCTTACCAGAATTTACAGTATTGCAGGACTTCTTTCAAGAGAACATCCTCTGATCGATGAGAGACCATTTCGCAGCCCTCATCATACAAGTACTCCGCAGGCAATTGCAGGAGGCGGGCGTAATCCCAGACCCGGCGAAATCACTCTTGCGCATAAAGGTGTACTCTTTCTGGATGAAATGCCGGAATTTTCCAGAGCAAGTCTGGAACTTCTGCGACAGCCCATGGAGGATAAAGTGATCCAGATAGCCAGAGCAAGCGGAACTTACAACTTTCCGGCGGATTTTATGTTATGTGCAGCGATGAATCCCTGTCCCTGCGGTTATTATCCGGATTTAAACAGATGCACCTGTACAGCAGGTGAGATCACACATTATATGGGAAAGATCAGTCGCCCTCTTCTGGACAGAATTGATATCAGCACTGAGGTACCGCCGGTTTCTTTTTCACAGCTTCACTGTGGAAGAAAGGGAGAAAATTCCGCTGCTATCAGAAAAAGAGTGGAAAAAGTACAGAAGATCCAGGAAGAACGGTATAAAGATGAGAAAATAAATTTTAACGGGCAGCTGAAGAGCAGTCTGATCGATAAATTCTGCCCTCTTACAGACAGCGCATCCCGACTTCTGGCAAGAGCCTTTGAAAAAATCGCATTCAGTGCCAGATCCTATCACAGGATCCTGAAGGTAGCCAGAACAATTGCGGATATGGAAGGGGAAGAAATGATTGACGGGCATCATATTGGAGAAGCACTTTCGTACAGGGCATTTGACAAAGATTCTGTCATAAAATAAAGGTCAGTGAGGTATTTTATATGGAAAGAACTGATGTGAAAAATAATCATACAGAAGAATACAGTACAGGTCAGATACGATGTATTGAGAAATCAGATCCGGAATATCCTCAGATAATGAAGCAGTATTCCTCCATGCCGGCAAAGCTTTATGTAAAAGGCAGACTTCCTGATCCTAAGAGAAGAACGGTGGCAGTGATCGGTGCCAGAATGTGCAGTCCTTATGGAAGGATGCAGGCATTCCGGTATGCGAAAGCGTTAAGTGTAGCTGGAGTCCAGATTATCAGCGGTATGGCACTTGGCATTGATTCAGAAGGACATAAAGGCGCACTGGAAGGAAAGATGCCTACATTTGCGGTGCTTGGAAGTGGTGTTGATGTATGCTATCCGAAATCTAACAGAAAACTTTATGAGAGGATCTTATGGGAAAATGGTGGGATCATCAGTGAATGTCCACTGGGTTCAGGACCTGTTTCCTGGCATTTCCCGGCGCGAAACCGGATCATCAGTGCTTTGTCAGACGCGGTTCTGGTAGTGGAAGCAAAAGAAAACAGCGGTTCGCTGATCACTGCGGGATTTGCACTGGAACAGGGAAAGATGGTCTATGCGATTCCGGGGGCAGTGACAGATGAACTCAGCAGAGGCTGCCATAAGCTGATCTACGACGGCGCAGGGATTGCATACTGTCCGGAAATTATGCTGGAAGAACTTGGAATTTCGATGGAAAAAGTAACACAAAACGGTGAAAAAAACAACTTGGGACTTGCAAGAGATTTGAATATGGTGTATAGTTGTCTCGATTTACGACCAAAAAATCCCGACTACATTGTGAGAAAAACAGGCTTTTCCCCGGCACAGGTAAGCAACTGTCTTGTGGAACTGACACTGCGGGGGCTCATAAGAGAGAGCGGGAGACATTATTATGTAAAAGACAGTTGACGATTTATGATTATTGTGCTTCACGTTTCTGCGGCGCAGGGCGATTTTTATATGTAACAATATCGCTGTCAGGCAATGTGCCCGTTCAGGGACACTGTGAAGAATAACAGATTACGACTAGGAGAGGTAGCATGGCGAAATATCTGGTGATAGTAGAATCACCTGCAAAAGTGAAAACAATAAAGAAATTTCTCGGTGCGAATTACGATGTGGAAGCTTCTAACGGACATGTCCGTGATTTCCCGAAGAGTCAGTTCGGAATTGATGTTGAGCATGATTTTGAACCCAAATATATAACGATCAGAGGAAAGGGAGAACTGCTTGCAAAGCTTCGCAAGGCTGCAAAGAAAGCAGATAAGATTTATCTTGCAACTGACCCTGACCGCGAGGGAGAGGCAATTTCCTGGCATCTGATGCAGGCATTAAAAGAAGATCCGAAGAAGATGCACAGGATTACCTTTAACGAGATTACCAAGACAGCAGTAAAATCATCAATCAAACAGGCCAGAGACCTGGATATGGATCTGGTAGATGCACAGCAGGCAAGACGTATGCTTGACCGTATGGTAGGTTATACCATCAGCCCGCTTCTCTGGGCAAAAGTCAAGAGAGGCTTAAGTGCGGGGCGCGTACAGTCTGTTGCGCTTCGTATCATCTGTGACAGAGAAGATGAGATCAATGCGTTTATTCCGGAAGAATACTGGAGCCTGGAGGGAGATTTTCAGGTGAAGGGTGAGAAGAAACCGTTGCAGGCGAAGTTTTATGGAACAGATAAAAAGATGGATATCCACAGCAAAGAGGAAATGGATAAACTTCTGGCTTCTCTGAAAGATAAAGAATATGAGATCAATGAAGTAAAGAAAGGCGAGAGGATCAAGAATGCACCGCTTCCCTTTACTACAAGTACCTTACAGCAGGAAGCAGCCAAGACCTTAAACTTTTCCACACAGAAGACAATGCGTCTGGCACAGCAGCTGTATGAAGGAATTGATATCAAAGGAAATGGAACGGTAGGTGTGATCTCTTATCTGCGTACAGATTCCACCCGAATCTCGGAGGAAGCAGATGCTGCTGCAAGAGAATATATCACTGCTCAGTACGGAGAGGATTATGTTTCAAAGTCTGAGAAAGCTGTGAAAAAGGGACAGAAGATCCAGGATGCTCACGAAGCGATCCGTCCTACAGACATCAGCCGTACACCGGCTGTACTGAAGGAATCTCTTTCAAGAGATCAGTTCAGACTGTATCAGCTTATCTGGAGACGTTTTGCGGCCAGCAGAATGGCTCCTGCAAAATACGAAACAACATCTGTAAAGATTGGTGCAGACCAGTATATTTTTACAGTCTCTGCCTCCAAGATCATATTTGACGGATTTATGTCTGTATACACAGATGAAGAGGACCAGAAAAAAGGAAATGTTCTGAATCAGAGTCTTGAAAGAGGAATGAAGCTTAGTCTTAAGGAACTGAAACCAGAACAGCATTTCACGCAGCCGCCTGCACATTATACAGAGGCATCTCTGGTCAAGACTATGGAAGAACTGGGGATCGGACGTCCAAGTACCTATGGGCCGACGATCACAACGATCATCAGCCGCCGTTATGTTGCAAAAGAACAGAAGAACCTGTATGTTACAGAGTTGGGGGAAGTTGTCAATAATATTATGAAACAGGCTTTCCCGAGTATTGTAGATGTAAACTTCACTGCGACTATGGAAGGGCTTCTGGACTGTGTGGCAGCAGGAACTGTAAAGTGGAAGACAGTAGTAAGCAACTTCTATCCGGATCTGAAGCATGATGTGGATGAGGCTGAGAAAGAGCTTGAGAAAGTTGATATACAGGATGAGGTTACGGATGTGGTCTGTGAACAGTGTGGAAGAAAGATCAAAGAAGGGAAAGAAATTGCTCTTTTACCTCATATACTGGAAAAGATCGGGAAGAAAAATGCCACGACAGTGAAAGAAGGCAATATAGAATATTATCACTGCAGCGTATGTGATGGCTGTTTCTCTGACAGTAAAGGAACGAGTCCGATTACCAAAGAAAGTACGGTAATTCCGGTCATTAAAGTGACGCCAACGGTAACACCGTCTGTAACACCGACGGCAGGACCGAGTGCAAAGCCAACCACAGAGCCGGGGGTAGAGCCGACAGCAAAGCCGAGTGCAGCACCAAGCACAGAGCCGACAGCAAAGCCGACCGCAGAACCGGGTGGAAAGCCGACGGCAGGACCAAGTGAAGAAACGACAGCAAAACCGGGTGGAAAGCCAACGGCAGGACCAAGTGCGGCACCGACAGAGACGCCAGCCGGGGAGCCTGCAATTCCAAAGCCGACAAAGAAGCCGGTGGTCAAGCCGGCCAAAAAGGGAAAAAAGCTTACTGACAGTAAAGGCGCAATCTATAAGGTGACAAGCGATAAAACAGGTTCCCCGACCGTGGAGTATTCAGCAGCGGCGAAGGGAGCAAAGGGGACCATTACTATCCCGGCTCAGGTAACGATTAAAGGGGTAACATACAAAGTTACATCTGTGGGGGCATCCGCCTGCAGAAATCGTGCCGGGATTACGAAAGTGATCATAGGAAAAAATGTCAAAAAGATTGGAAACCGCGTATTTAGTGGATGCAAGAAGCTGAAGAAAGTGACCATTAAAACGACAAAGCTTACAGAGAGTACAGTAGGAAGCAACGCATTCTCGGGAATATCTTCCGGAGTAGTTGTGAAAGTACCTGAGAGTAAGGTGAAAGCATACCGTAAATTATTCAAGAAAAAGGGGATCAGCGACGGGGCAACGATTACAAAGTAATCATTTTCCGGGCAATAGAAAAGAATTACAAAATAAGAAAGGGGCTGTCACACGAATTGCGACAGTCCCTTTTAAAAAACTTGTGAAAAGCCCTGAAATGATGTAAAATGATAAAGATAGTGTTTTAATGAAAAAATGAAAAAGAAGATATATGGTAATGGAGGCAGGTCATGGACTTAAATGTGCAGTTTTATAAGATGTCAAAGCAGATGAAGACGCAGCTGTATCTGGATAATCTGACAACGATATTCAATCCGCAGGCGTTATTTTCGGATGGAACAGAATTTTACCGTTGTCCGTCCGAACCGGATCCTTATGACCGGGTGAGGCTGAGGCTCAGATGCGCCAGAGAGAATCTGGATGCTGTCATTCTGGTATTTAATGATGAGCGCATTGAGATGGAGAAGCTTTATAATGACCGCCTGTTTGACTACTACGAGACATTTGTACAGCTTGGCACGGAGCAGGTTTTCTATTACTTTGAGATTCACTGCGGGCAGATGGTATGCTATTACAACAATGTGGGGTTGTGCAATTCCGTAGAGGAGTACTACAATTTTACTATGACACCGGGTTTTCACACACCGGACTGGGCAAAGGGAGCCATATTTTATCAGATCTATGTGGATCGTTTTTATAATGGAGACCGCAGCAACGATGTAGAGGACAATGAGTACATTTATATCGGTGAAGGCACCAGCAAAGTGACAGACTGGAATAAATATCCCGCAGCAATGGGCGTCCGGGAGTTTTATGGAGGCGATATCGCCGGAGTGATGCAGAAGTTAGATTATCTGCAGGATCTGGGCGTAGAGGTTATTTATCTCAATCCGATTTTTGTATCTCCGTCGAACCATAAGTATGATATTCAGGATTATGACTATGTTGATCCTCATTTTGGCCGGATCGTCAAGGATGAGGGAGAGCTTTTACAGAAGGATGAGCAGGGAAACTGGAAGTCGGATCCCGATTATCCGAATAAAGCTGCATCCCGTTATATCTGCCGTGTAACGGATAAGGAAAATCTGGAAGCAAGTAACCGGCTTTTTGCCGAGTTTGTGGAAGAGGTTCATCGCAGGGGCATGAAGGTCATTCTGGATGGTGTGTTTAATCACTGTGGTTCCTTCAATAAATGGCTGGACAGAGAGTGTATTTATGAAAACGCAGAAGGCTATGAACAAGGAGCATATGTGTCTGAGGACAGTCCTTACAATACTTTCTTTAAATTCCGGGAGCATCAGTGGCCGTATAATCCCCATTATGATGGCTGGTGGGGACATGATACGCTGCCAAAGCTGAACTATGAGGAATCCCCGGCACTGTTCGACTATATTATGCATGTGGGGCGTAAATGGGTTTCTCCGCCGTATAATGTGGATGGATGGAGACTTGACGTGGCTGCCGATCTGGGACAGTCCGGAGAATATAATCATTACTTCTGGAAGGAGTTCCGCCGCAATGTCAAGGAGGCCAATCCAAACGCGCTGATCCTTGCGGAGCATTATGGAGATCCGACGGAGTGGCTCAAGGGTGATGAGTGGGATACGGTCATGAACTACGATGCCTTTATGGAGCCATTGACCTGGTTTCTGACAGGCGTGGAGAAGCACAGTGATGAGTATCGTCAGGATCAGCTTGGTAATCCGGATTCTTTCTTTGGATCTATGCGTCATTTTATGACACGTTTCCATACACAGTCCCTGCAGGTAGCGATGAATGAGTTGTCCAACCACGATCATTCCCGTTTCCTTACCAGAACGAACCGGAAGGTGGGAAGAACCGCATATCTGGGACCGGAGGCGGCTAACGAGGGTGTTGATAAGTCGATTATGCGGCTGGCAGTTATGATCCAGATGACATGGCCGGGAGCACCGACAATCTACTATGGAGATGAGGCAGGACTCTGTGGCTGGACCGATCCGGATAACCGTCGTGCATATCCATGGGGCAGAGAAGATCAGGATCTGATTGATTTCCATAAGGAGATCATTCGTGTTCATAAAGATTATCAGGCAATGAAGACAGGATCGATCCTGTTTTTGCATGGTCAGTATCAGTTTATCAGCTACGGCAGATTTAATGAGCAGGACAAATTTGTGATCGCCATCAACAGCGGAGATCAGCCGGTATCTGTCGCACTGCCGGTATGGCGCCTTGGTCTGACGGAGGCAACCCGTATGGCGCGTCTGATCAATACCAGTCCGGAGGGTTTTTCTCTGGAGACAGCGATGTATAGTGTGGAAAATGGAATTCTTCGCTTAAATTGTCCTCCGAAATATGGTGTAGTGATCAAGAACTTAACGTAAATAACGGAAGGATAAAATATGGGAAAGATACGGGATTGGATGCATGGCAAAGGAAGAGGCGTTGTGATCGCCGTTGTAATATTGCTTGCATTATGGATCATTGTGGATTTTTACCGGACGAATCATCCGAAGCCGGAGCAGAAGGAGCCGGCAAAGATATCAGAACCCTATGAGGGAAGCAGCTCATCTTCGGAAGGGGATGTGCGGACTCAGGGTGACGCAGAGGAGGATACGCAGGATGAGAAACAGGAGGATTCGCAGAAGTTAGGAGATTCCTCTGATGGACAGACTGTAACAGAGGAAACGGCAGGCAAAGCTTCGGATGAGGATACCTCGAAGGAGGATCCGGAGCTGGATACCACCGAGGAGGATACGAAAGACTCCGGTCTTACTACAACGGAGGAAGATACCGGGACTCCGGGGGAAGCTTCTCAGACAGAGAACGGTGATATTACCCTTGGTTTTGCCGGGGATATCAATCTGGATGAAACCTGGACAGTGATGAAGTATATGCGTCAGAAGGGCAAAGGCATTCAGGGCTGTATTGACCCGCGGCTGATCCGGAAGATGAGAAGCTGCGATTATATGGTGCTGAATAATGAGTTTTCCATCAGTAACCGTGGGAAGGCGATGAAGGGGAAGGCATATACCTTCCGGGCGCCCCGCAGGAATGTGAAGCTGTTGCAGCAGCTGGGAGTTGATGCGGTATCTCTTGCCAACAATCATGTTTATGATTATGGGGAGAGGGCGTTTCTGGATACATTATCTGCTCTGGAAAACAATGGAATAAAATATACCGGCGGCGGGAAAGATAGCAAAGAGGCCAAAAAGCCGGTCTATTTTCAGAGCAAAGGGAAAACCATTGCTGTGATCGCTGCCACAAGAGCAGAGAAGTATATTCTCACACCGGCAGCAGGGAAACATTCTCCGGGAGTCTTCCGGACTTACGATGATACGCAGTATGTCCGTGCAATACGCAAGGCAAAGAAAAAAGCAGATGTCGTTATTGCATTTGTGCATTGGGGTACTGAATACAGCACGAAGCTGGAATCAGCACAGACAAGCCAGGCGAAGGATTATATCAATGCCGGGGCGGACGTAGTGGTCGGTGCTCATACTCATTGTCTGCAGGGAGTGGGTTATTATAAAGGGAAGCCGATCTTTTACAGTCTGGGAAACTATTGGTTTAATGAAAAGACCTTATATACCACACTGCTTCTGCTGACGATCCGGAAGAATGGGTCTGTTGAGGCGAGGATGTTGCCATGTCTGCAGTCAGGAAGGGAAACTCGTCTTCTGACAGGAAAGAGCAAAGTGAGAAAATTTGTCAATTACGTCAATGGAATTTCAGTAAATGCGAAGATTGGAGCAAAAGGGGTCGTGCGTTCCCGGTAATATCCGTAAATGAAACTGACAGCGGTTGACAATAACAGCGAAATGAGTATAATTACAGACAGCCCATAGAATTAGTAGGAAATATGGACTTATCTATATTTAAATACATATCTGTCCTTAAACCGGGACAGACACAGAAAGGCAGTGGTATTCACTATGAGCAAATTGATTTATTTAGATAATGCAGCAACAACATCGGTCAAACCGGAAGTGTTTGAGGCGATGAAACCATATTATCTGGAGAATTACAGCAATCCTTCCAGTGTGTACAGCTTTGCCGGAGAGGCCAAAAAAGCGATGGAAGATGCCAGAAAGGTGATTGCGGATTCTCTGGGGGCAGCAGCTACAGAGATTTATTTTACCGGTGGCGGCAGTGAGTCGGACAACTGGGTGCTGAAGGGCGTTGCCGAGGCATACCGGTCCAAAGGAAAACATATCATTACATCCAAAATCGAGCATCATGCGATCCTGCATACATGTGAGTATCTGGAAAAGCACGGCTATGAAGTGACTTATGTAGGCGTGGATGAAAACGGTGTGATCAAACTAGATGAGCTCAAGGCAGCAATCCGCCCGGATACGATACTGATCTCTGTCATGTTTGCAAATAATGAGATCGGAACGATCCAACCGATCAAAGAAATCGGGGAGATCGCAAAGGAACATGATATTTTATTCCATACCGATGCAGTACAGGCATATGCACAGGTACCGATCAATGTGGATGAAATGCATATCGATATGCTTTCCGCGAGCGGCCATAAATTAAACGGACCGAAGGGAATTGGTTTCCTTTATATCAGAAAGGGCATCAAGATCCGTTCCTTTGTCCATGGCGGACAGCAGGAGAGAGGCAGAAGAGCCGGTACGGAAAATATTCCGGGTATCGTAGGCCTGGCTGCTGCAGCAAAGCGTTCCTTCTCCATGCTGGAGGAAAAAATGAAGAAGGAGATCGAGCTCCGTGATTACCTGATCAGCAGGATCGAGGCAGAAATCCCATACTGCCGGTTAAACGGAGATCGTAAGAAACGTCTGCCAAACAATGTGAATTTCAGTTTCCAGTTTATTGAAGGAGAATCCATGCTGATCCTTCTGGACAGCAAAGGGATCGCAGCATCCAGCGGATCTGCCTGTACGTCAGGCTCGCTTGATCCGTCCCATGTCCTTCTGGCGATCGGACTGCCGCATGAAATTGCACATGGCTCCCTCAGATTGACGATGTCAGAGGAAAACACAAAAGAAGAAATGGATTATGTAGTAGAGCAGCTTACTGCCATTTTGGAAAGACTGCGCAGCATGTCACCGCTTTACGAAGATTTCATGAAGAAGCAGAAGTAAGCAATGGCTAACTGATATAAAGAAATACAGAGAAAAGAGATATAGACAGAAAAAGAAATATAGATTGAAGAGTTACAAGGAGAATACTATGTACAGTGAAAAGGTAATGGATCATTTTCAGAATCCACGAAATGTAGGAGAAATAGAAAACGCAAGCGGTGTCGGAACCGTCGGTAATGCAAAGTGCGGTGACATTATGCGTATGTATCTGGATATTGATGACAATGGCATCATCCGGGATTGTAAATTTAAGACATTTGGCTGTGGTGCGGCAGTGGCTACGAGTTCCATGGCAACAGAGCTTGTAAAGGGCAAGACGATCCAACAGGCACTTGAAGTAACCAACAAAGCCGTTATGGAGGCTCTTGACGGACTGCCACCTGTAAAGGTACACTGTTCTTTACTGGCAGAGGAAGCAATCCATGCAGCACTCTGGGATTATGCAGAGAAAAATCATATTAAAATAGAAGGTCTCTCCAAACCGAAGAATGATATCAGTGAGGGCGAGGAAGACGACGAATATTAAAGGCCGGTCTATCGGCGTGAAAAGAATGACACAAGTTTTGTAGGAAGAGATATGGGAAAAAAGGTAGTAGTAGGTATGTCGGGAGGCGTTGATTCCTCCGTGGCAGCATATTTATTAAAAGAACAGGGCTATGATGTAATGGGAGTTACCATGCAGATCTGGCAGGATGAAGATACGGAAACAGTATCGGAAAACGGTGGATGCTGTGGGCTTTCTGCGGTCGATGATGCAAGACGCGTTGCACAGAAAATAGGAATTCCTTATTATGTGCTGAATTTCAAAAAAGAATTTCAAAAAGACGTGATCGATTACTTTACCGCGGAATATCTGGCAGGCAGAACGCCGAATCCGTGTATTGCCTGTAACCGGTATGTGAAGTGGGAAGCTTTGTTAAACCGTTGTATCGGTCTGGGTGCAGACTACATAGCGACAGGACATTATGCGCGGATCGATAAGCTGGAAAACGGCAGGTTTGCCATCCGCAACTCTGTGACGGCAACAAAGGATCAGACTTACGCACTTTATAATCTGACACAGGAACAGCTTTCCCATACGCTTCTGCCGGTCGGCTCTTATACGAAGGATCAGATCCGGGAGATCGCAAGGCAGCAGGATCTGCCGATCGCCAATAAGCCGGACAGCCAGGATATCTGTTTTGTACCGGACGGAGATTATGGCAGATTTCTGGAGCAGGAAGTACCGGACAAGATTCCGGGTCCGGGCAATTTTGTAGCAACAGACGGCAGGATTTTAGGCAAGCATAAAGGAATCACACATTATACGGTAGGACAGAGAAAAGGTCTGGGACTTGCCATGGGACATCCGATATTTGTCACAGAGATCAGACCGGATACCAATGAAGTGGTCATAGGAGAAAGCACGGATGTGTTTGCCCGTGCGCTGCTTTGCGATAAGATCAATTATATGGGAATGGAAGATCTGCCCACGCCGCGCCGCTGCATCGCCAAGGTACGCTATGCGCACCAGGGAGCAGCCTGCACGATAGAAAAGTACGGAGAAGACCGGATCCGCGTCATCTTTGACGAACCTGTCCGGGCGATCACACCGGGACAGGCTGTCGTATTTTATGACGGAGAATATGTGCTTGGCGGCGGAACGATCATAGGAGCGTGTCCAGTTTAAAATATTCCGGCTGTCTTTTTTCGTAAACCGCATAATATTTAAATCCGATCTCCTGCAGCATCTCGCAGGTGGCAGAAAACTGATCGGTCAGATATTTCGGCTCATGTGCATCGGAACCGATCGTAATGACCCTGCCACCCAGCTCGTGATATCTTTTTATGATGTCGATGCAGGGATTGGTAGAGCCGATACCACAGCGGAAACCGCCGGTATTGACCTCAAGTCCTTTATTGTTTTTGATCAGGAACCGCAGGATTTCATCAATGATCTCACCATAATCCGCATAGCGGTAGTTCCGGTTCTGGGTAGGACCGTAGCGGACAACATAATCCAAATGCCCATATACGTCAAAATTGGAAAATTTCTGTACGTTTTCAAGCTCTGATTCAAAATATTCCCGATAAGCCTCTTTTTCACTTCTTCCTTCATAAAAATCAGGATAATACGGATCTCTTCCGTGGCATACATGGGAAGAGGCTATGATAAAGTCAAAATCGTGCGACTGGCTGAGTGCGATATTTTTCTGTACGATCGCAGGATCCACACCAAGCTCGATTCCAAACAGGATTTTGATCCTGTCACCATATTTTTCACGTTTTGTCAAAAGCTCGTACAAATAAGAATCCACATTTAAAAGAAAGATATTTTCGGGATCTCCCTCATGACGCGGGTAATCAAAGTCATTATGTTCCGTAAAACAGATGTGTCTGAGCCCGAGAGAGAGGGCCTTTTGTATCATTTCATCCATACTGCCTTTTCCGTCGCTGGAAAAAGTCGTATGGACATGCATATCTGCGTAAATTGCCATAGTATACAACCTCCTTATAGACTGTTCCCTGATCAACATCTATTTTAAATGGAAATAGAGAGAAGCGCAATTCTTGTCTGGCGAAAAGTATGTAAAATATGTAGAAAATTGTAATATCCGTACATAGAGTATGGCATGAATACACAGGGGAGTGGAAATGAACCGGGAGTAGTACTATCTGAAAACGAGAAAAAAGAGTAAAAAAACAGTCAAATTCAAATAAATTTCAAAAACTGACTTGCATTTTAGGGACAAATTGGTTACAATAAATTCGCTGACAAAATTTTATCAATTTCATCTCTGGGATTGATAGAATAATATAAAAATTTTCAATTTTTAGGAGGAAACTAAAATGGCAGTAAAAGTAGC
>ERZ780198.2822-NODE-2822-length-12675-cov-3.091918_pt1 | contig 12675 bp, 11 predicted proteins | sample MGYA00510979_ERZ780198 | MGnify/ENA primary metagenome ERZ780198 (study PRJEB29588, sample SAMEA2158039) | human gut metagenome | biome: human gut; feature: human-associated habitat; material: faeces | place: Denmark | collected 2008/2010 ...
TTATGCATCTGATCTGGAATATGCGTTTTTCATCTGGCTGCTCAGCTCAAACAACACCTTATCAAGCGTATCGTCTGTTTCCTTCTGCAGCATCGCAGCAATCTCCGCATTTGCCTGCTGCCGCAGCGCTTTTCTTACCGCCGGATCCTGTTCTGCTGCCAAACGCGCATCATAGCGGTTGATCAGCTCGTGTCCCTTTGCTGCAACTCTTTCCTGATAACGCTCCACATGGAACAGAGATTTATTATAGGAAGCGTCCGCCATCGCTGCGATCAGACGGCTCGACCAGTAAAAGTTCTCTGTCGAAACCCGCCCGGTCGTGTTGTTTAAATACTCCGGTGTTTCCTCCACATCTGCATAAAATGGAACAAGGGCGTTAAATGCATTGGACCCGTAGGCAATCCATTCCACCGGCCTACAGTCCGCTTCCATATCCGGTCTGATCTGGATCAAGGCCATGAAATCATTTCGATTGATGCCGATAGAACGGTATGCACCACGCATGGATTTATCGCCATAAGATCCATAGGGATCATACAGCGTCCCCTGATAGTGACCGGACAGGACATATTTCACATCCTCGACTGTGATCTTTTTTTCGGGAACCATGCACCACGGCAGATCGTCGGAAACCGGTGTAAAATCAGCAAGCGCACCGTCCCAGCGATAGGTGTTCGGATTCAGATACCGCTCCATAAACCATGCCCGGGGTGTGTTGTATACATGATCTGCATCGTCATGACTGCCGAAGACATCCCGCGGATTCAGCGAACCGTCCATCGAAAGGTTCAGATGGTAGGTTTCGATAAATTCTTTCAAATCTGCAGAGCAGAGGAAATTTTTCTGTTCTCCGTAAGCATCTTCCAGATCAAAGCTGTCGATTCCGAGCTGGTTTGGCATCACGACATAAACCTCATCCGGCACTCTTCTTGCCATCCAGTGATGTCCTCCGATGGTTTCCAGCCACCAGATCTCATCTTTATCCTGAAAAGCGATTCCGTTCATCTCATATGTCCCGTATTGCTCCAACAGGCTGCCAAGACGTAAAACGCCCTCTCTGGCGCTTCTGATATAAGGAAGCACCAGACAAACCAGATCCTCTTCCCCGATTCCTCCGGCAATCTCTTCCTTTCCATCCGCTGCAGGCTGATAAACGACCAACGGATCCGCTCCGAGCACCCGTGGATTTGAGGTGATCGTCTCAGTAGCAGTCATCGCAACATGTGCCTCATTGACGCCGCTGGCAGCCCAGATACCTTTTCCTTCCACCGCATTCGGCATCGCTGTATAGCGCATCGGATTCTCCGGCAGTTCGATGGTCACATGAGAGAGCACGGAATGATAGGTTTTCGGCTGCTGCTCCGGAGAAACCACTGCAAACTTCTTCGCTGTAAAATGTCCGGCGCCGGAATCATCGTTTCTCGCGATCATCGTTGATCCGTCATAGGTCGCTTTTTTCCCGACCAGTATTGTTGTACACCCCATATCTGACCTCCTATTTTTCTAATGCTTCTACGATTTTTGCATACCCCATGCCGTGGGAAGCCTTGATCAGTACCGAATCCCCCGGATGCAGAAGTTCAGGCAATGCTGCAAGCAGTGCGTCGGTATCTGCGAAATGTTCCGCCTGAGAAATTCCAGCCGCCTTCGCTGCTCGGTACATCTCTTCCGAAAGGCTTCCTGCACAATACAGGCAGTCTATGCCTTGTTCTGCGGCATATGCGCCAACCTGCCCGTGCATCTCCCTTTCCTTCTCTCCAAGCTCAAACATATCACCGAGCACCGCAACTTTGCGTCCGTCTGCCAGACTTAACAGATCCAGCGCAGCCTTGGTCGAAACCGGGTTTGCATTGTAGCAGTCGTCGATCAGCACCAGATCCCCCGCCTGCACAACACGGCTCCTGCCGCTTACTGCCTGCACGGCAGCGATTCCGGCTGCGATCTGCTCTGTCGTCAGTCCGAGCTGTAAACCAACTGCAGTCGCCGCCAGCGCATTTAACACCATATGCGCGCCCGGCAACGGAATCTGTACGTCAAACGCAGCGTCCGGCGTGTGGATTGTCGCTGTACTGCCCAGCAGTCCACGGCTTACGATGGTGTCTGCGTAAATATCGTTTTCGGGAGAAAGTCCAAAGTGAACCGGCCTTTTGCCGTGTACTTCCCCAATTGTCATGAGTTTGTCATCGTCTCCGTTGACACAGACCGTCCCTTCAGGATTCATAAAGTCAAAAATCTCGGATTTTGCCTTCAAAATACCATCCCGGCTTCCGAGGAATTCCAGATGGCACTGACCGATATTTGTCATCACGCAAATATCCGGCTTTACCATCTCGCTTAAACGGTGCATCTCCCCGAAATGATTGATGCCCATCTCCACAACGGCAGCCTCCGTATCCTCCGGCATGGCAAGCAGTGTCAACGGCACGCCGATTTCGTTGTTGAAATTGCCCTGCGTCTTGTGTGTCTTGTATTTCTGTGCAAGTACTGACGCGACAAATTCTTTTGTACTGGTCTTGCCGACGCTTCCGGTGATCCCAACGATCGGAATTGGCATCTGCTCTCTGTAAAACGCAGCGATCTGCCGAAGCGCAGCCAGACTGTCCTCCACACGGATGCAGGGACCCGGCAGTTCTTCCGGTTCTTCTTCACACACAACTGCAATCGCGCCCTTGTCAAAAACTTCCCGGATAAACTGATGACCATCCACCCGTTCTCCGCGGATTGCCACAAAAATATCGCCCGGTTCCACTTTGCGGGAATCGATTACGATTCCTGCCGCTTCTTTGCCGGAATAGCCGCGGATTACAGCCATTCCCGCCGCCGGACAGGTTCCGGTATGCTTTCCCGCCGGCACAGCCAGATGCCCCTTACAGGCTCTTGCAATATTCCATATCGTCATGTTTTTCATATCACTTTTGGTCTCCATTTTACAGTTGAAAAGCTGCGTCCTTTTCAGTCCTCAAATGCCATATCCAGAATCTTCTGGCAAAGCTCGTCATAGCTGATGCCGACCGCCGCAGCTTCCTGGGGAATCAGGGAGGTAGGCGTCATGCCGGGGAGCGTATTCGCCTCCAGACAGTAGGCGTTTCCGGCCTCATCCATCATAAAATCCATCCGGGCATATTTATGCAGGCGCAGGGCATCGAATACACGCTCTGAAATCTTCTGGATCTTTCTGGTGCTCTCTTCGCCGATCGGCGCGGGGCAAATCTCAATGGTGCTGCCTGCCTGATATTTGTTTTTGTAATCGTAAAAGCCTTCCTTCGGCGCGATTTCCACGATCGGAAGCGCTTTGCCGTCCAGCACGCAGCAGGTTAACTCCCTGCCCTTGATATACTCTTCTACAACAACCTCGTCTCCATATAAAAACGCGTCATCGAGTGCTGCCTGATAGTCCTCTTCTTTCTGCACGATGGAAACGCCGATGCTCGAACCACCGGAGCTTACCTTTACCACGCAGGGGAACTTCGGCCGCTGACCTTCTCCCGGCTCCTGACCTTTTTTCAGGCGGAAGCCTGCTGGGGTCGGAATCCCGTTTTGCATAAACAGTTCTTTTGCAAGGCACTTATCCATCGCCAGCGCGCCGCTGACAAAGTCTGTGCCGGTGTAGCGGATTCCCAGCAGATCAAATGCCGCCTGCACCTTTCCACCTTCTCCGTCTGCACCGTGCAGTCCTAAAAAGACAACGTCCGCCATCTGACAGATCTTGATCACGTTGGGGCCAAAGTAACATTTGCCGCCGTCCTTCCGCAGTGCCTTTACCGCACTGATATCGGGATTGATCTCATGAATCGCTTCGATTCCTGCAGAAAAATCCTCATCACTTTCAAAAATATGATCAATGTCATCCCGTTCCATTCCAAGAAAAACGTCCAGCAGGACAGCCTGATGTCCCAGTCTCTTCATCGCCTGATAAATCATCTTGCCGGAAATCAGGGATACGTCACGTTCCGTGCTGATTCCGCCTGCTAATACTACAACCTTCATGTCTTTCTCCTCTTCTACTGTTTTCCAAAATTACTTCATGCCATAGTATACGCTCAATCCACTGCCCCGTAAAGGAAAATCAGCAGTCAGTTTGCCTAAAATACCGATATATTTTACCGTATTATCCAGTTAAAGCGCTGAAATATTAATTTTTTGTAAAATTTTTACACACCTTCCTGCAAATAGGTGTATAATACAAGCACGTTACAAAGACAGATGTCTTTCCACAAAAGACATTTTTTCCAGGAAGGGCATTTTTCTTTTGAAAAGGAGGAACTATTATGAAAAGATCCATGAGTGTTTTACTGGCAGCCGCCATGTGCAGCGCTATGCTTGCAGGCTGTGGCTCTACAGCAGCTGACACTGCAGCAGACGCTTCCGCTGAAACCACTGCTGCCGCTGCTACCGAAGCAGCAGATTCTTCTGCTTCTGCAGAAGGCGTAAATGTATTTAAAATCGGCGGTACCTCTCCCCTGACCGGCGCGGCAGCAATCTACGGCAACGCTGTAAAGAACGGCGCACAGATCGCCGTTGACGAGATCAACGAAGCAGGCGGTTCCGTACAGTTCGAACTCAAATATGAGGACGACGAGAACGACCCGGAAAAAGCAGTTTCCGCTTACAACGCATTAAAGGACTGGGGCATGCAGATTTCCCTGGCTTCCGTTACCACAAAGCCCTGTGAAGCAACCAGTACAGAGCACTTTGCTGACCGTATCTTTGGTCTGACTCCTTCCGCTTCCTCTACCGCTATTACAGAGGGCAAGGACAATGTATTCCAGATGTGTTTTGCTGACCCCAACCAGGGTCTTGCATCCGCTGATTATATTGCAGATCAGAAGCTCGGCACAAAAGTCGCTGTCATCTACAGAAATGACGATGTATACTCCAGCGGCGTCTACGAGAAATTCAAAACAGAAGCAGATGTAAAGGGTCTGGAAATCGTTTCCGCAACCACCTTTACCGATGCCAGCTCCAATGACTTCTCCGTACAGCTGACCGAAGCAAAGAATGCAGGTGCTGACCTGCTCTTCCTTCCTATCTATTATCAGCCCGCTTCCCTGATCTTAAAGCAGGCAAAGGATATGGGCTATGAACCCACCTTCTTTGGCGTAGACGGTATGGATGGTATCCTGACCCTGGAAGGTTTTGACACCTCTCTGGCAGAAGGCGTTATGCTGCTGACTCCCTTCAACGCTGATGCGACAGATGAAAAGACCCAGAGCTTTGTAACCAAATACCAGGAACTCTACGGCGATGTTCCGAACCAGTTCGCAGCAGATGCTTATGACTGTGTATATGCTTATAAAGCAGCTCTGGAGGCATCCGGCGCTACCGCAGATATGTCTGCAGAGGAGCTTTGCGACAAGATGATCGAAGCCTTCCCGACTCTGACCTATGACGGTTTAACCGGTACAGGCATCACCTGGGATTCCACCGGTGCCGTATCCAAGACTCCTAAGGGTATGGTGATCAAAAACGGCGCTTACGTCGGCATGGAGTAATACTTACCCTTTAATTTGATTTTATCAATGCGCAAGGGAGCACCGTTATCGTTTTTGATACGGCGCTCCCTTGCGTCATACAGAGAAATGAGGTAGCTTATGACCTTTTTATCACACCTGATCAACGGCATCAGTCTTGGAAGCGTATACGCGATCATCGCACTGGGATACACAATGGTATACGGTATCGCCAAGATGCTGAACTTTGCCCACGGAGACGTCATCATGGTGGGCGCATATATTTCCTTCTGTACCACCAGTTATCTCGGACTTTCTCCGCTGGTATCTGTCCTTTTTTCCATCATCGTCTGCACGGTTCTCGGCATCGTTGTAGAACGTCTGGCATACAAGCCCCTGCGTCAGGCTCCTTCCCTCGCAGTTTTGATCACTGCCATCGGCGTTTCCTATTTCCTGCAGAATGCCGCCCTGCTGATCTGGGGCTCCAGCCCGAAAACCTTTTCTTCCGTAACCGGAAGCTGGACCTTAAAGCTTTTTGACGGACAGCTGATCGTTTCCGGCGTCACGATCGTTACGATCCTTGCCTGCATCCTGATCATGATCTGTCTGACTCTTTTCACCAACAAGACAAAAATGGGAACGGCGATGCGCGCAGTTTCTGAAGACAAGGCTGCTGCAGGTCTGATGGGTATCAATGTCAATACAACCATTTCCCTGACCTTCGCCATCGGCTCCGCGCTCGCGGCCATCGCCGGCGTGCTGCTCTGCTCGTTCAATACCTCCCTCATGCCCACCACCGGCTCCATGCCCGGCATCAAGGCATTTACTGCAGCTGTATTTGGCGGCATCGGCTCCATTCCCGGCGCAATGATCGGCGGTATCCTGCTCGGCATTATTGAAATCTTTTCCAAAGCGTACATTTCCACACAGCTGTCCGATGCGATCGTATTTGCGGTTCTGATCGTGGTCCTGATCGTAAAGCCGGATGGTCTGCTGGGCAAACACGTCAGCGAGAAAGTATGAGGTAGCAGCATGAACAAACTCAAACCTATTCTGTCAGCCAGAAAAGACTGCACAATTTCCTATACGATCGTCATTCTCGCCTTTATCCTGATCCAGACCATGATCGCAACCGGAAACATCACCTCTTCCTTAAAGGGACAGTTGGTTCCGATCTGTGCCTACATCATCATGGCGATCTCCTTAAATCTTACCGTCGGCATTTTAGGCGAGCTTTCTTTAGGGCATGCCGGCTTTATGTCGGTCGGCGCTTTTACCGGCATCGTGGTTTCCACCTCCCTTGCCGCTGCGATTCCGAACGGTCCTCTGCGCCTTGCCATTTCCATGATCGTCGGCGGCCTTTTTGCCGGAATTGCAGGACTCATCGTCGGCATCCCCGTACTTCGTTTAAAGGGTGACTATCTTGCCATCGTTACCCTTGCATTCGGTGAAATTATCAAGAATATTATCAACGTGCTCTATATCGGTCTGGATGAAAAAGGACTGCACTTCAGCCTTCTGGAACAGCATTTTACCCTTGCAGAGGGCGGTTCCATGATCATCAACGGCCCCATGGGTGTCGGAGGTGTCCAGAAGCTTTCCACCTTTTCTTCCGGCGTTGTCCTGATCCTGATCACGCTGTTTTTAGTCCTGAACCTGATCCACAGCCGTACCGGCCGTGCCATCATGGCTGTCCGCGACAACAAGATAGCCGCAGAGAGCATCGGACTTTCTGTAACCCGCTATAAGCTGCTGGCATTCGTGATCTCCGCCGTTTTTGCAGGTATGGCAGGCACCCTTTACGCCATGAATTTCTCTACCGTCACCGCATCCAAATTCGACTTTAATACCTCGATCCTCATTCTGGTATTCGTCGTTCTGGGCGGTCTTGGAAATATCTGGGGTTCGATCATCGCCGCTGCACTTTTAACCGTGCTTCCTGAGCTTCTGCGCTCCATGAACGACTACCGGATGCTCATCTATGCGATCCTGTTGATCGTTATGATGATCTTCAACAATTCCGGCGCAAAGAAACGTCTGACAGAATATTTCAGCGCACAGAAGGAAAAACGGACTGCGAAAAAGGCAGCTGGAAAGGGGGTAAACTGATATGGCAACTCTCGAAGTAACCGGACTCGGTATTTCCTTCGGCGGTCTGCGGGCCGTTGATGATCTTACCATGTCCATCGAAAAAGGCGGCCTGGTGGGCCTGATCGGACCCAACGGTGCCGGCAAAACCACCGTATTCAACATGCTGACCGGCGTTTACCGCCCCACAGACGGCGGCATCCGCTTAAACGGTGAAAATCTGATCGGCAAAAAGCCTTACGAAATCAACCGCATGGGCGTTGCCCGCACCTTCCAGAACATCCGACTGTTCCCGCAGCAGAGTGTTCTGGACAACGTTATGACCGGCTTAAACAATCAGGTGCAGTATTCCCTTGCAGAAAGCCTTTTACATGTGGGAAGCTACCACAAAAAAGAAAAAGAAATGACCGAGCGTTCCATGGAGATCCTGCGAGTCTTCGGGCTGGAGGATTCTGCTCAGACGCTGGCATCCAACCTGCCCTATGGCAAACAGCGTAAACTGGAAATTGCCCGTGCGCTTGCAACCAAACCGGAGCTTCTGCTTCTGGATGAGCCTGCCGCCGGCATGAACCCCAACGAAACCGGAGAACTGATGGATACGATCCGTCTGGTGCGCAAGAAGTATCAGGTTACCATCCTTTTGATCGAGCATGACATGAAGCTGGTACAGGGTATCTGTGAATACCTCTATGTCCTGAATTTCGGTCGTCTGCTGGCAGAAGGCACTCCTGATAAGGTATTAAACGATCCTGCCGTTGTCAAGGCATATCTGGGCGATTAAAGGAGGCTTCTTTTATGGCAATGCTCACTGTAGAAAATATCAATGTATATTACGGCGTGATCCACGCCCTTAAAGACATCTCCTTTCAGGTAAACGAAGGCGAGATCGTCGCACTGATCGGCGCAAACGGTGCCGGCAAAACCACCACCCTGCAGACTGTCAGCGGCATGCTGAGCGCAAAGTCCGGTTCGATCCGATTTCAGGATCAGGAGATTTCCAGAATGCCGGAGCACAAAATCGTGAAGCAGGGAATTTCCCACGTCCCCGAAGGACGCCGGATGTTCTCCAATCTGACGGTTTTGGAAAACCTGAAAATGGGCGCTTACACCAGAAAAGACAAGCAGGAAATCAACAATTCCCTGGAAATGGTTTATGAGCGGTTTCCCCGCTTAAAGGAACGTACCCGCCAGCTGGCAGGAACTCTTTCCGGCGGTGAACAGCAGATGCTTGCAATGGGACGCGCGCTGATGGCAAATCCCCGCATCCTGCTGTTGGACGAGCCCTCCATGGGTCTGTCCCCGCTTCTGGTTTCTGAAATTTTTGATATCATTCAGGAGATCAACAAACAGGGCGTTACCATCCTTTTGGTAGAACAGAACGCAAAAAAAGCGCTTTCCATCGCAAACCGCGCCTATGTCCTCGAAACAGGACGCATCGTAAAGGAAAATGATGCACAGGCACTTTTACATGATGAAGCGATCAAGAAAGCTTATCTCGGCGAATAAGGGGGAAACAATTATGTCAAACACAGTAATTACCATCGCCCGTCAGTACGGCAGCGGCGGACGTACCGTCGGCAAGATGCTGGCAAAGCGTCTGGACATTCCCTGCTACGACAGGGAGATTATTTCGCTCGCTTCCGAAGAAAGCGGCATTCATCCCACTCTGTTCCAGGATGAGAAAAAAAAGCACGGCTCTCTGCGTGCGTTCCTTACCGGCGGCTTCAAAAATGCCTCCCCGCTTTCCCCGGAAAGCGCAGGTTTTACAAAGGATGACAACCTTTTTCGCTATCAGGCAAAAATCATCCGCCAGCTCGCAGAGGAAAGCTCCTGCGTTATCATCGGACGCTGCGCCGACCATATCCTTGCAGATGTTCCAGGCGTTGTCCGTGTCTTTGTCCACGCGCCCGAAGATTTTTGCCTGCAGGAAGCAATGAAGGTCAACAGTCTTTCTGTCTCTGACGTTCAGAAGCTCATCGCTCAGACCGACGAATACCGTGCCCACTACTACAAGTATTACACCGGCCAGGAATGGAAAAACGCCCAGAATTACGACCTGTCTCTGGACAGCTCCCGTCTCGGCTTTGATGGCACAGTAGAGGCGATACTTTCCTATATCGAAGTACGTAAAAAGTTCGACAAAACTATGTAATACAATTCCCGGCAGTCAGGCTCCTTTTTGGAACCGGGCTACCGGGAATTTTTATCCCAGATAATCCAGCGGATTGACCGCTTCCCCGTCCTTTGTCAGTTTAAAATAAACATTGGAGCCCTCTACCGAGTAATATTTTGTCGGCTCCGCCACATGTCCGATCACCGCGCCGGTTTCCACATAGTCTCCCTCTTCCACAGTCACTTCCTGCAGCTGTCCATAGGTCAGCTCGTATCCACCTCCAAGACGCATCACAACAGTCTGTCCGGTCTGCGCATCCTCATACACAGATTCCACAATTCCATCTGCTGCGCATGCCACGCCTGTTCCTTCTGCTGCGCTGATTACAATCGACGGATTATATTTGTACTGCTGCAGCGTCGGAAAATAAATTGTCTTGTCCATACTGTAATTTAACAGAACGTTGCCTGCAATCGGCCATGCCAGCTTACTGCTTTCTCCAAAGGACAGCTGGCTCTCCTGCACTGCGATATTCGCAGACGCTGCAAGCGCCTCGTCCTGATTGTCGGCTGCATCCTGACTCGCGGTTGTTCCGTTCGCTTTTTTGTCAGCGTCTGCCGCATTCGCCTGATCGTCGCCGGATGCCAGTTCGCTCGAACTTCCGTCGCTGTTGTACGCTTCGTTTCGATACTCTGCATAGCCGATGTTGCGATCTTTGGGCTCCTCCGTCGGCTGACTTCCCGTTTCCTGTTCTCCAGCTGCTCCTGCGCCCGATTCCCCGCCTGTTTTTGCAGGCGCACTCAGATCTTTATCCTTCTGCGCATAATAGGGGTCATAATCCAGCTCCCCACTGTCTTTATCACTGCCGGTCACATTCTGCGCAGACGGATTCTGTGCCTGTGACACCGGACTTTGCGTCTCCTTCTCCAATTTGGAGAAATCTACAATATGCTGCTCTTCCTCCTGGCTTTTCTGATGATTGCGGTACACAGAAATGCCCGTCACCGTCATCGCCGCCAGTACCAGAACGACCGAAGCTGTCATGATCGCTTTTTCTCTGCGGTATGCGCTGTTTTTTCCGCCTGTTCTTTTTCTTCTCATCACGCTCATCCTTTCCTGTTTCCTGTGTTCAGGCTTAGTTTGAGCGCAATTCAACCGTTTTATTCCGATTTTTTCAAAAGTCCCGGGAAAAACAGCTCCAAAATTTCTTCCGCAGAAGCTCCCTGCTTCGCAAGCGCATTGGCATAATATTGATCCAATCCGATCCCGTGCCCGATTCCCTTTGTCGTAATCACCATTTTCCCGCCCTGCTCTTCCAGGAAAAAACACGACGACGGAAGCTCAAACAGCTGCCGAAACCGTTCTCCCTCTATGGATGACCGTCCCGCGCGGACATTTAATACGTATCCGGCGCTGTCCCGCGTCAGTACAAGCTTTGGGGCATCCTTTTCCACTGATACGCCTTCTGCCTCCAGCATCCCGAAAAACCGCTCTGTTTTCATGCTCTTTTCCTGTAAAAAATCTTCTGCAGCCTCATCTACCGGACAGGCGATGCTTTTGCACCAGTCCGACTCCTGTCCGAAAAGCTCTGTCCCGCTCCTTGTCCGCCCTGCGCTCAGGCGAAAAAAAGGCGCGCTGACAGCCGCTCCCTGCCATTCGAGAACATAGCCCGAAGAAGCGCGCACCGCCTCCCTGCAGCGCTCCTCCAACACGTCTGCCTGCTCGCCCCACAGACGCTTGCGCTGTGCCTTGTCCAGGTACGAAAAACCGCTATTACTGTCGATAAGCCGCGGCTCAACGGCGCTCACACTACTTTGAGAGATGCTCTCCTGCGCTGCTCCGGTCGTACCATTCTCCAACACTGCCTCCTCCAGATGCCCTCCCGCAACACAGCTGCTGCGCAGAATCACCGCCTGGGCTTTGAGCGCTTCCGGTTCATATTCTGCAGGAATCACCGCCGCCAGCGCGCCGATCAGAAACGCTTCCTCCGTCATCGTTCGGACGTCGCTTCCACTTTGCATCCGGACTGTCCTGCCGGATACAGGCACAATGGTTTCCACCGTTTTTTCCTGCCCTGCCCGCACTACACTGCTGCAGGTATACGGCAGCAGAAAGAAAAAAAGAAGAACCGCAAAAAAGTCCTTTTGACGGCTCTTTCCTACGGTTCTGTTTGCTCTTTTTTCCATTGTTTCCTGCATCATGAACCCTCCGCTGCTGCCGGTATTTTCCTATACGGCAGTCTATGCAAAGACGCACGCTTCTATGCAGAAAGCTCCCCGCGTATTATTTCTCCACGCGGTTATAGTTAATCAGACATCCTTTCAGGATGATCTGGCGCTCTTCATCGGTCAGCTCACCGAGGGTTACGGTAAACGGCTTCAAGCCGTTTGCATCTACCACATATCCTGTAATTTCTGCAGCCTTTTCCTCTACCGCCTTGCGGATGCCGGGGAAGAAGAGGTAATCATGGTTGCTAAACGGAAGATCTCCGTCCGGAATGACGAACGGAAGCATGCCCCAGTTGATCAGGTTGGAACGATACCGTTTGGTCGCATATTCATTTGCGATATTTGCCCAACCGCCCAGCACCTTCTGGCAGCTTGCAGCCTGCTCTCTCGCAGAACCATCTCCGGGCTTTACTGCGAAAATCGTGGAACCGAACCCGATGTTGTCGTTTGCAGCCTGCGGGAACTGCACATGGATTTCATCCATAATTTCTGCCAGCTCCGGTTTTACAGTCACTGGATCCTTGCCATCCATCAAAGCTTCCTGCGCCTTGTGGATTTCCTTTGCCAGTCCGACATAGGCAGGATCCTTGCGGGACAGGGTAAACTCTGCCAGTCCAAGAGGATTGGAGCGGTAAGAGCTTGTCTCTCCGGACGGAATCAGCTCATCTGTTGTTGTAACAGGATCATGGATCTCAGAAACAACCTTCAGTACAAGATTCTCTGCAAGAGGTGCCATTTCCGGCCAGTCTTTAATATTCGGTCCAAACTGGATCTCTACAGACGGATCCGCAACACC
>ERZ780198.2831-NODE-2831-length-12650-cov-4.651370_pt1 | contig 12650 bp, 10 predicted proteins | sample MGYA00510979_ERZ780198 | MGnify/ENA primary metagenome ERZ780198 (study PRJEB29588, sample SAMEA2158039) | human gut metagenome | biome: human gut; feature: human-associated habitat; material: faeces | place: Denmark | collected 2008/2010 ...
GTTTGCCGGCGCGCAGGGCGTCGACCTCGTTCTGCAGCTCGATCGGGCCGCCGGCGCCCGCGCCGGACACGGCCTGATACGTTGACACCACCATGTCGCGGATGGGCGAGAGCTTGCGCAGCGCGTTGATGGCGGTCAGCGTGATGATGGTCGAGCAGTTGGGGTTTGCGATGATGCCGTGGTGCAGCTTCACGTCCCCGGCGTTGATCTCCGGCACGACGAGCGGCACGTTCGGGTCGAGGCGGAAGGCCGAGGAGTTATCCACGAACACGGCGCCGGAGCGCACGATCGCGGGGGCGAAGCGCTCGGCAATGTCGTTTTCCGCCGCGCCGAGGACGATGTCCATGCCGGAGAAGGCGGCGTCTGTTGCCTCCTCGAGGGCGATATTCTGTCCCTGCCACGACACGACCTTGCCGGCCGAGCGGGCGCTTGCGAGCAGGTGCAGCTCCCCGACGGGGAACTTGCGCTCGGCGAGGATCTTCATCATTTCCTGCCCGACGGCGCCGCTGGCGCCGAGAATGGCAACACGATACTGCTTCATATCCGAAAACTTCCTTTCTTATTTCACAAAGCTGTTGTACAGGACCTGAATGGCGGGCGCGAAATCCTTCGTGTCCACACCGACGATGATGTTGAGCTCATCCGGCCCCTGCGAGATCATGCGGATGTTGATGCCGTGCTCGCCGAGGGCGGCGAAGATGCGGCCCGACGTGCCGGGGCGGAAGGCCATCTTCCGGCCGACGGCCGCGACGATGGAGATGTTTTCCGTCACGTGGAGATTGTCCGGGCGCAGCTGCTTTTCCAGCTCGCCGAGGATGGAATACAGGCAGGGGGCGACCCGCTCGCTCGAGACGACGAGCGACAGGCAGTCGATGCCGCTGGGGGCGTACTCGATGCTCACGCCGTGGCGCTCGAACACCTCAAACACCTGCCGGAACGTGCCCACGCTCGAGGACATGCCGGACTTGGCGATGGTGATGATGGAATAGTTTTTCTTGCCCGCAATGCCGGTGATGAGCCGGCCGTCGTCCACGTCGTCGAACGACTCCATGATGAGCGTGCCGGGGTGGTCGGGGGCGTTGGTGTTGCGGATGTTGAGCGGGATGTTCTTCTCGCGCACGGGGAAGACCGTGCCCTCGTGCAGCACCTGCGCGCCGACGAAGCTCAGCTCGCGCAGCTCGTTATACGTGATGCGCTCGATGGGCAGCGGGTCGGGCACGATGCGCGGGTCGGCCATGAGGATACCGGACACGTCCGTCCAGTTTTCGTACACGTCGGCATTCAGCGCCGCGGCCGCGAGCGCGCCTGTGATGTCGCTGCCGCCGCGGGAGAACGTGCGGATGTGCCCGTCGGGCATCACGCCATAGAAACCGGGGATAACGACCTTGCGGTCCTCGGCGAGGGAGCGCAGCGCCGCGTAGGACGCGTCCTGATCGACGGTGCCGTCGAACTTGAACTTGATCCAGCGGGCCGCGTCGACGAACTCATAGCCGAGGTATTCGGCCATCAGCCGCGCGGAGAAGTATTCGCCGCGCGAGGCGAGCTCATCCTGGCTGATGCCATTTTTCATCTTGTCCCACAGCGCGTCGAACTCTTTGTCGAGGCTGATGTGCAGGCCACATTCGGCGATGATCTCGTTGTAGCGGTCGCGGATCATGGCGAAGATATCTTCGCACGAAACGCCGTACTTGATGTGCGCGGCGCAGAGATAGAGAAGATCGGTGATCTTATGGTCGCCGGAGAAGCGCTTGCCCGGCGCGGAGACGATGACCACGCGGCGGGCGGGGTCGGCTTCCACGATGGACTTGACCTTGGCGAACTGGCGGGCGTCGGCGAGCGACGAACCGCCGAATTTCAAAACTTTGAGCATGGAGTTTATTCCTCTTCGGCCGCGTAGCGCGCAAGCAGCGCGTGCGGGTCGTCCTTTCGGTAAGATTCATAGGCGTCGAACGCCTCGCGGGCGCTGCACTCGCGGGTAAAGTATTCGCCCATGCAACGGAACAGCCACTTGCACTGCGTGCCGGAGAGGTTCACCGAGCAGGGGGTGAAGGAGTCAGCATAGAAGCTGCGGCAGCCGGCGGCGACGTCGAGACAGTCGCGCAGCACGTTCGAGCCGGTCGGGTAGCCGCCTGCGCCCGCGCCGGAAAAGCTCTGCTTGCCAAAACGCGATGCGAACAGCGTGACGAGGTTGCCGGTGCCGTCGGTATGCGCCTCGGGCGCGGAGGAGGGGAAAAGCGTCGGGCAGACGAAGGCGGCCACCGCATTGCCGGACTTTTCCGCGCGGGCGATGAGCTTATAGGTAAGGCCCGCTTCCTTTGCCCTTGCAATGTCCGCCGCCGTGACGGACGAAATGCCGACGCAGGGGATATCCTCTTCCCTGATGTTTGCACCGAAGGCAAGGTCGGCGGAGAGGACGATCTTGCGGCGCGCGTCCAGACCCTCGACGTCCGCGGTGGGGTCGGCCTCGGCGTAGCCGAGCTCCTGCGCCTTTTGCAGCGCGGGCGCATAATCCGCGCCAGAATTCGTCATGGCGGAAAGCATGTAATTCGTTGTGCCGTTCAGAATGCCCTCGACGGCCTTGATCTCATCGAGCTCGGACGCGCGGGAGAGGGAGGTGAGCCAGGGGATGCCGCCGCCCGCGGCGGCGGTGCAGCGCAACGCCACGCCTTTTTCTTTTGCAAGGGAGGTGAGCTCTTCAAAGTGGGCGCACATGAGCTGCTTGTTCGCGGTGACGACGTGCTTGCCCGCACGCATGGCTGCGCAGAGGTAGCTGTACGCCGGCTCGATGCCGCCCATGACTTCCACCACAATATCAATCGAGGGATCGCGCACGATCTCGTCGTAATCGGCGGTCACAGTGCATGTGAGCTCCGGGCGGGGACGGCGGGAGAGAACAGCTGCAACATGCAGATCAGTTCGCCCCTCGCACAGCTTATAAAAATGGGAACCGACGGTGCCGAAGCCCAGCAGCGCAATATTCACGGGGAATGACCTTCTTTCTTTTTTGGATACTCCGTCAAGTGCGGACGAATTTGTGACTTACGCCGAAACTGTCCGCCAAAGAAAAACACTTGACTTTTTGATGGAAACAATATAACATAGCGTTTGTGAAAATACAATAGGGAAAACAAAAAAACTTTTCCCGTGAGATACAGGAGGAAACATCCATGCAGTATCAGAGCACCCGTGACAAAAATTTAAAGGCCAGCAGCGCGCAGGCCATCTTAAACGGCCTTGCCCCCGACGGCGGCCTCTACACGATGTCATCGTTTGACGAGGTCAAGTTCGACTATACTACTGTATTAAATATGGACACGATGTCCATGTCGACGAAGATCTTATCCAAGCTCCTGCCCGACTTTTCGGAAGCGGAGATGGCAAAGCTCGTCCACGACGGCTATACCGGCAAGTTCGAGACCGACCACCTGACCCCGACCGTCCCCGTCGGTGAGGACTTCATCCTCGAGCTTTTCCGCGGGCCGACGAGCGCTTTTAAGGATGTGGCGCTCTCGATGCTGCCGCGCCTGATGACCGCGTCGAAGGAAAAGCTCGGCGTGGACGACGAGATCATGATCCTGACCGCCACGTCCGGCGACACCGGCAAGGCGGCGATGGAGGGCTTCTGCGATGTGCCGGGCACGAAGATCATCGTCTTCTACCCCCACGGCGGCGTGAGCGCCGTGCAGCAGGCGCAGATGGCGACGCAGGCGGGCGAAAACGTCTGCGTGTGCGCGGTACGCGGCAACTTCGACGATGCGCAGACCGGCGTGAAGAAAATTTTCTCCGCCGTCAGTAAGGATCAGCTGCTCGAGGGCAAGGGCGTTCGCCTGTCCTCTGCCAACTCCATCAACATCGGCCGCCTCGCCCCGCAGGTCGTCTATTATTATAGAGCGTACGCCGACCTCGTGCAGGCGGGCCGCATCCAGCCGGGCGACAAGGTCGACTACGTCGTGCCGACCGGCAACTTCGGCGATATCCTCGCGGGCTACTTTGCCAAGGAGATGGGCCTTCCCGTCGGCAAGCTCGTGTGCGCGTCCAACGCCAACAATGTGCTGACCGACTTCCTGCGCACGGGCCGCTATGACCGCCGCCGCCCCTTCTACAAGACAGTGTCCCCCTCGATGGACATTCTCGTCTCCAGCAACTTGGAGCGCCTGCTCTATCTCCTCTCCGGCGACGACAAGCTCATCGCGGATCTGATGAAGCAGCTCAGCGAAAACGGTGAGTACGAGGTGCCCGCGGACATGCTCGAAAAGCTGCACGAGCTCTTCTGGGCAGGCTTCTGCGACGACGAGGGTGCGAAAACCGCCATCGGCAAGGTCTGGAAGGACGACCATTACCTCTGCGACACGCACACGGCGGTCGCCTGGGACGTGGCGCAGCAGTACAAGCAGGCGAACCCCGAGCACAACGCCGTCGTCGTGCTCTCCACTGCCTCTCCTTATAAATTCCCCGCCGCCGTGCTCGAGGGCATCGGCGAAAGGGCCGAGGGCGACGAGTTCGACGTGATGGAGCAGCTCCACAAGGTCACGGGCGTGCCCGTGCCGAAGAATCTTGCCGACCTACGCTCCCGCGCGGTGCGTCACCGCGACGTGATCGACCGCGGCGAGATGCTCGACTACGTGCTCGGCAAGGCCGCGGCGGAAAAGTGATAAAGGAGAATAAACATGTATATTACCTGCCTTGATATGGAGGGCGTGCTCGTCCCCGAAATTTGGATCGAATTTGCCCGCGAGAGCGGCATTCCCGAGCTGACGCGCACCACGCGCGACGAGCCGAACTACGACAAGCTGATGAAATGGCGCCTGGGCGTGCTCCGCGAGCACGGCCTGGGACTCAAGGAAATTCAGGAGACTATCGCGCGCATTGACCCGCTGCCGGGGGCGAAAGAATTCCTCGACAAGCTGAGATCTGAGACGCAGGCCATCATTTTGAGCGACACCTTTGAGGAATTTGCACAACCGCTGATGAAAAAACTCGGCTGGCCGACCATTTTCTGCAACTCTCTCGAGGTGGACGCCGACGGATTCATCAGCGGCATCAAGATGAGATGCGAGCATTCCAAGCTTACGACCGTGCGCGGCCTTCAGTCCATCGGCTTTGAGACCATCGCCAGCGGCGACAGCTACAACGACCTCGAAATGATCGAAGCGTCCAAGGCGGGCTTCCTGTTCCGCACGACGGAAAAGATCAAGCACGACTACCCGCATCTGCCCGCTTTTGAGGGCTACGACGAGCTTTTAGCGGCCATCGAGCAGGTCATCCACGCATAAGGAAAAAACAAATATCCAGCTTAAACGAAATAATATTCATTCAAAATTTGTTCATTTTGACGATTGACTTTTTTCTCCAAAAAATTATTATAATCAGGCGAAACGCAGGAGAAATTCTCCTGCAAGGCAAACATTTGTAATAAAAATAGGAGGAGAAAAATGTTTAGCTTTCTGATCTGCCTCGCATTGCTGATCGGCGGCTACTTCGTTTACGGTGGCATCGTCGAAAAGACCTTCGGCCCTGACGACCGTGAAACGCCGGCTGTCAAGATCAACGATGGCGTGGACTATGTGGTTCTGCCGCAGTGGAAGCTGTTTATGATCCAGCTTCTGAACATCGCGGGCCTCGGCCCCATCTTCGGTGCCCTGCAGGGTGCTCTGTGGGGTCCCATCGTGTTCCTGTGGATCACCTTCGGTACGATTTTTGCCGGTGCGGTTCACGACTATTTCTCCGGTATGATGAGCGAGCGTAATGAAGGCGCTTCCATCTCCGAGATCGCCGGTATCTATCTGGGCGGCGCAATGAAGAACGTCATGCGCGTGTTCAGCGTGGTGCTGCTCGTTATGGTCGGTACGGTCTTTGCGGTTGGCCCTGCTGGTCTGATCGTCACCCTGTTCAAGAACGGCGGCCACGAGGGCATCGTCGCCACGACCCTGTTCTGGCTCATCATTGTTCTTGTCTACTACTTCATCGCGACTTTCATTTCCATCGATAAGATTATCGGTAAGATTTACCCCCTGTTCGGTATCTGCCTGATCATCATGGCCATCGGTGTTGCCGTCGGCATCTTCACCAAGCCTGAGTACACCATCCCCGAGATCTGGAACAACTTCGGCTCCATGCATCCCTCGGGCACCCCGGTGTGGAGCTTCATGTTCATCACCGTTGCCTGCGGCGCGATCTCCGGCTTCCATGCCACGCAGAGCCCCCTGATGGCTCGCTGCATGAAGAGCGAGAAGCAGGGCCACTTCGTCTTCTACGGCGCAATGGTCTCCGAAGGCATCATCGCCCTGATCTGGGCTGCTGCCGGTTGCTCGCTGTATGAGGTCACCGACGGCCTGAACACCGGCCTTGCCGCGGCTCTCGCCAATGGCCAGTCTGCTGCCATCTACGACGTCTGCTCCAAGACCATGGGCGGCGTGGGCATCGCGCTCGCCATGCTCGGCGTTATCGCCTGCCCCATCACCTCCGGCGATACGGCCTTCCGCTCCGCCCGTCTTGTTCTGGCTGACTGGTTCAAGATTGACCAGAAGAAGTGGCAGAACCGCTTGATGCTCTGCGTGCCCGTCCTCGGCGTCGGCGCGATCCTCGGTATCGGCAATGCCCTCGGCAAGATCGACTACACTGTCATTTGGCGTTACTTCAGCTGGACGAACCAGACTCTCGCCATGATCGTTCTGTGGGCCGCTTCCATGTACCTCTTCTATGATAAGAAGAACTACTGGATCACTGCTGTCCCCGCTACCTTCATGAGCGCTGTGTCCGTGACGTACTTCCTGCTGGGCAACGAGTGCCTCGGCCAGTTCCTGAATACCAAGACTGCTGATGGCGCTACCGTTTACAACACTGCTGTTGCTTACCCCGTTGGTGTCATTGTTGCCGTCCTGTTCCTCGGCATCTTCCTGTACACCATCAAGAAGCGCAATCCCCAGCCTCACTACGAGACGCTGCACAAGTAAACCATTCGTAGAGCGGTGGGAGAATCCTCTCCCACCGCTTTTTTCAAATTTTGGAGGAGCCTTATGATTTTTGCACCTGTGCGCCTTGGCGAAACGAGTCTCAACGCCGAAGCTGTCGCCGCGGACAAGAAGTCCTGCAAGCGTTTCGGCCCCTGCGGCGTGGGGAAAGAGGCGCTGTTTTTGAATAGCTATTTTATCGACCGGCGCTACTATGTCGCCTTTTCGTCGGTGCGCCGCGTCTTCAAGCGCGTGGCGATGAGCCAGGGCGGCTTTTCGGGCAAGGGCGTGTTCGGCGCGATCCCCTATCTCGTGGTGCAGTATGACGGCGGGAAGGAAAAGCAGTGTACCTTTAAGCGCGAGGAAGACGTGGACGCGATGCTCGCCTATATCGGGGAAGTGCATCCCGAGATCCCGACGCTGAGCGTCGGCGGCGAGCAGCGCTTGGAGCAGAAGGCAAAGGAAGAGGCTGCGCGCTATCTTTCCGAGCTGACGAGCGACGCGCAGAGCGCGAAAGAAGAGCTGGAAAAGGCGCAGAAGTTCCTCTCCGGCTACCCCGAGCTGACAGACCGGCTCTCCAAGGCGGCCAGAGCCAAGCGCGTGAACCAGCATACAAACCCCGCTTACCGCTGGGTCGCGCTGGCCATCGTGCTGGCGGGCGCAGCGGCGCTGGTGTACGGCATCATCTCGTGGCGCAACGGCGGAGATTTCGGCATGTATTTTGCCCTCTTCGGCTTTGCTGCGATCTTTTTCTTCTCGGGCGCGCACGTGCTGCCCACGGCGAAGAACAACAAAAAGGCCGTCGCCCGCGCCTGGGAAGAGGCGCAGGCTAACCTTGCCCACGTCCTGCCGGACGATTTTCCGTTGCCAGCGCGCTATGCGCACCCCGTCGTGCTCACGCGCATGATCCGCATCCTGCGCGAGGGCCGCGCCCAGAGCGCAGATGAGGCGCTCGAGGTGCTGAAATCTGACCTCAAGGCGCTCAACGCCGACGTGCAGGTCTCGCAGGAGGAATACGATGAGGTCGTCGCGATCAAGTCGATGTTCCTGCTGAGCGATTATCAGTGAGCGTATATTGATTCATTTCGTCAAAAAGCCCGTGGATTTTGCAAACCCATGGGCTTTTTTCTGTCGCCTGACAAGTGAATATAAGAGCGGTAAAAGAAAAATGCTTGCAAAGCGATCGCTTTGCAAGCATTTTTTATCTCTTTTTGCTCTTTGCCGTGGGCTTTGGCTTGGCCCAGCCGGATTTGCGCTTAAAGTTTTTCGGCTTGTCAGCGCCGCTGTTCTTCGGGCTCTGCCCGCCGCGGGGCGCGTCGTTTCTGCGGCCGCCGGTCTGAGCGGCGGAGGGCTTTTTACCGCCGCCGGATTTGCCGTGCGGCATCGCACGGTCATCGCCGTACGGGCGGACAAGGCACTTCGGCCCGTAGCCGATGAGGTCCTCGCGTTCGGCCTTTTTGAGCGCCTCGATGACGAGCTTTTTCTTGTCGGGGCGGAACCACTGGAGCAGCGCGCGCTGCAATTCCTTGCCGTGCGGCGTTGTCTCGGCGAAGACAGGTGTCATATCGCGCGGGTCGATGCCGGTGTAGTACATGCAGGTCGAGAGCGTGCCGGGCGTGGGGTAGAAGTCCTGCACCTGCTCGGGTTTGTGACCCGTGGAGTGCAGAAATTCCGCGAGCTGCACGGCGTCTTCGAGCGTGCAGCCGGGGTGGGACGACATGAGGTAGGGAACGAGATACTGCTCGCGCCCGTTCTTTTCATTCACGGAGCGGTACTTGTCCCAGAATTTTTCAAACACGTCGAAGTGAGGCTTTCCCATGTAGTCGAGCACGCCCGCCACGCAGTGCTCGGGCGCGACCTTGAGCTGGCCGGAGATGTGGTATTTGACGAGCTCGGACAAAAACGGACTTCCCTTGTCCTCAAGCAGATAGTCATACCGGATGCCCGAGCGGACGAAGACCTTCTTCACGCCGGGGATCGCGCGAAGACGACGCAGCAGCTCGACATATTCCGAGTGGTCAGGATCGAGATTTTTGCAGGGGTAGGGAGCGAGGCAGTTTTTATTGCGGCACATGCCGCGCTTCAGCTGATCCTTGCACGACGGATGGCGGAAGTTGGCGCTCGGGCCGCCGACATCGTGGACGTAGCCTTTGAACTTCGGGTCGCGGGTGAAGCCCTCGACCTCGCGCACGCAGGATTCGATCGAGCGCGAGGTGATCATGCGGCCCTGATGGAACGCCAGCGAGCAGAAGTTGCACCCGCCGAAGCACCCGCGGTTGTGCGCCACGGAAAAGCGCACCTCCTCGATGGCGGCGACGCCGCCGAGAGCGTCGTACATCGGGTGCACCTCGCGCATGTAGGGGAGCTCGGCGACCTCGTCGAGCTCCTCACGCGAAAGAGGCATTGCGGGCGGATTGACGACGAGCGTGTCACGCCCGTGCGCCTGCCAGAGCGCTTTGCCGCGAATGGGGTCGTGCTCCTCGTATTCGAGCTTTGTCGCGAGCGCGTAGGCGTGCTTGTCCCCGCACACCTCTTCATATGACGGGCACTCGACGTGGTCGAAGGCGCAGACTTCGGGCGTGCGCGTCACAAACGCCGTGCCGCGAATATCTGTCAAGGCATCTGCCTTTTCACCCTTGGAGAGCCGGCGCGCGATCTCGCGCGTGGCATATTCGCCCATGCCGTAAACGAGCAGGTCGGCCTGCGCGTCGAAAATGAGCGCGCGGCGGACCTTATCGTCCCAGTAGTCGTAGTGCGCAAAGCGGCGCAGGCTTGCCTCCAGTCCGCCGACGACGATGGGGACGTCGCCGAAGGCCTCGCGGCAGCGGTTGGCGTATACGATGGTCGGGCGGTCAGGCCGCAGGCCCATCTTGCCGCCGGGGGAATAGAGGTCGGTCGTGCGGCGCTTTTTCGCCGCCGTGTAGTGTGCGACCATCGAGTCGATGTTGCCGCCGCCGATCATCACGCCGTAGCGTGGGCGACCCATTGCGCGGAAAGCGTCCGCGCTGTGCCAGTCCGGCTGGGCGAGCACGGCCACGCGGTAGCCCTCGGCCTCCAGAACACGCGCGATGATCGCTGTGCCGAAGCTCGGATGGTCAACATAGGCGTCCGCCGTGACAACGAGGAAGTCATAGTAGTACCAGCCGCGCTCGACCATCTCGTCCTTCGAGACCGGCAGAAAAGCCTTTTCGATCTTCTTTTTCTTCATCGTTCGATAACTTCCTGCAATCTCTTCCAGCAGGATTCCTCATCGTATTCAAAATTCCTCTCAAAAGTGACGCTTTCCGCATCCTCGCAGACGGGGTGGAAGCCCCACTTTTCCGCGCAGTGGAGGCCGACCAAATTGCTCTTAGCGATGCGGCCGGTCGAGAGGATGGAGCAGCCATGCGAGCGCGCGTAAGAGAGTGCCTGACCGACGAGCTTTTCGCCGAGGTCGCGCTTCTGCGCGTCCTCCTCGAGCCAGAATTCGCCGATCGTGCCCACACCGCCGCGGCAGGAGACAACGCTGACCGCGCCGATGACATCGCCGCCGTGCATCACGTCGAAGTGTCCGCTTTCGCCCGAGGAGCGGTAGTAGATGCCGCCCTCAAAGCCCTTCGGGTCGTTGACCCACGGCTGCTTGCGGATGGTGGCGATGTCATCGCCGAGGTGGGACGCGTCGTCGCGGAAGACGACATTAAAACTCCCGTTTTTGTATTCGAGCTTGGCGACGGCAGTATTTTCCGCGTGGCCGGTCCTGTCGATTTCGTGCAGTGTCATGCCCTGAAGCGTGCCGACGATGATGCGCATCGCCATGCCGTGGGAGAAAACGGCGACGGTCTCGTTGGGATGCGCCTCGGCGATCTCCGTGAGCGCCTTGCGCATCCGCTCACGCACCTCGGCAAAGCTCTCGCAGCCGTCGACGTGCCATTTCTGCGAATCGTTGCTGAAATTCGCAAGCTGTTCAGGGTCGATGCGCTCAAGCTCCGCCCACGGGGTATCCTCCCAATAGCCCACGTCGATCTCGCGCAGCGCGCGGACGGTGCGCAGCGGCAGGCCGTGCGTTTTATAGATGGAAAGCGCCGTGATCATCGTGCGGAAACGGTCGCTTGAATAAACGGCGTCAAATTTCGTGTCGGTAAAGCGCTTTGCGAGCGCGGCGATCTGGCGGTAGCCGCGGTCGGTGATGGTGCTGTTGTACCAGCCATGCGCGCGGCGATAGAGGTTGCCCTCGGCCTCGGCGTGGCGGATGAGATAAATCGTGGTCATATGGTTCTCCTTCATGCTCATTTTTTCTCATTTTCATTATAGGCCGAAAAGAGGCATTCAGCAAGGGCGATTTGCGGCAAAAATTGCCGCGTATGACGCGATCTTGCATGGACAGACTAAGCGCGTGAGCAAAGGAGTGATCGATATGTGTGATACCGCATTCTGGCGCGGTATGGCTGCCGGCATGGCCGCCGGCGCGATCATCGGCATGACCGTCGCAGAAAAGCGCAAAGCCATGAAGACCTGCGTGGGCCGCACCATGCAGCAGATGGGTACCGCCGTGGACGGTGCGCTGAGCGACTTAATGCACCGGTGAAATAGACGCGAGAGCGCAAAGAAAGGGCGGGAGCTTTAGCTCCCGCCCTTTCTTTGTTGACTTATATACAACGACGGATATAATGAAAATAACAGGAATCCCCTGATTAAATTATTTGTATAACGAGAGAGGAGAGAAACGATGAAAAAGCTATTTGCATTGATGCTTGGCCTGCTGTCCTGCACACTACTGCTCTGCCTGTCTGTCAACGCAGTCGAGCTGTATGTCGACACAGAGTTGGTGCAGACCGATGTGCCGCCGCAGTTGGTGGGCGGCCGCACGCTTGTGCCCATGCGGGCGATTTTTGAGTATCTGGGCGCGGAGGTCACGTGGGACAATGACACTCGAACGGCGACTGGTACGCTGGATGGCACAGTCGTGATCATCCAGATCGATAATACAACAGCTTACGTCAACGATGTGCCGTACACGCTGGATGTGCCTGCGCAAATCATCGGAAACCGGACAATGGTTCCGGCACGCTTCGTTTCGGAATCGCTTGGCTGCGTCGTCACATGGTATAATGAGACGCAGACGGCGGCAGTTGCGAATAAGACGAAGGGCGAGCACATCTATGTGACAAAGACGGGCAAGCGTTATCACTATTCCGGTACCTGCAACGGCGGTACTTATTACGAAGCAACGCTCGCTGAGGCGATGGGCAGAGGCCTCACTCCCTGCGACAAATGCGTGCTGACAAAGAACTGAATCTTTTCGGAATAGGGTAAGGGCGGGAGCTTTAGCTCCCGCCCTTTCTCATTATTTCCTTGCTATCCTGCTTGTTTTTATCCTTAGATGACGCCGTACTCCTTGAGGAGCTTTTCGATGTCGGTGCCTTCGATCTTGCCGAGGGCCTTCTTGACGGCCATCTTTTCCATGAAGCCCATGTCCATGTCGGTGGCCTTCTTGCCGTCGCGCAGCTTGACAGTTGCGTTGAGCAGGTCACGCACATCATACACGCTGCCCCAGACCTCGGGCACGCCGCGGTCGACGTTCAGCAGCGTATAGACGGCCTCCATGCCGGTGCGCATGGAATATTCGGTGGTGAAGATCGTGTCGCGCGGGGTCTCGGCGAACTGGCCGAGGAAGGCGAAGTTGACGCTGCCCTCAGGCACAACGTTCGGGCGGTCGCGGTA